>Ga0207646_10002502_pt1 | contig 21712 bp, 21 predicted proteins | sample KBSK5502metaG_FD_184343 | JGI IMG/M metagenome (GOLD analysis project Ga0207646, IMG submission 184343) | Corn, switchgrass and miscanthus rhizosphere microbial communities from Kellogg Biological Station, Michigan, USA - KBS K5-50-2 metaG... | ecosystem: Host-associated > Plants > Roots >... | reverse complement strand
TTCCTTCTTTCTCTTATTAAGCAGCTCGTCCCGTCGGCTACCGCCTCCGTGACTCGCCACGGGCTAAGGGCTTGTGGACTCGCTCCTCGCGAGTGAATCGCTCGTCGCTCGTTCTTTCTTCGGCTCTTGTCAAGCAGCTTGTCCCGTCGGCTACCGCCTCCGCAGGGGTAGGGGTCCAGGGGGCAGGGCCCCCGGACGCGAAGCGGAGCGCGGAGCGACCGCTCGTCGCTCGCCCTCCTTCTTAGGCCGCCGGCAAGTAGTGCGTCAGCATCTCCCGAAGAGCCGCGGGGTAGTAGGGCTTCGAAAGAAAGGCGGTGCACCCGGCCTCGATCGCCTTGTGCTCGTCTCCCGGCGACGCGGAGGCGGACACCGCCACGATCGGAACGTTCTTCGCCCAGGTTTCCTTGCGCAGGAGCTTCACCACCGTCCAGCCGTCGAGCTTGGGGAGCTGGAGGTCGAGCAGGATGAGGTCCGGCCGGTGCTCCCGGGCGAGCTCCAGGGCGGCGAACCCGTCGGTCGCCACCGTCGCCTCGTGGCCGGCGTGTCGCACGATGCGGAGAGCCAGCTCGAGATTGTTGGGCTCATCCTCCACGACGAGGATCTTTGCCACGACTGAATCTTTTCGGTCAGGCTTGATGCGAGGCGAGCGGGAGATCCAGCGTGAAGGTCGACCCGAGCCCCAGCCCAACGCTGCTCGCGGATACCGTGCCGCCGTGTGCTTCAACGATGAGGCGCACGACGTAAAGGCCCAGCCCGACGCCGATCTTGTCCTTCGTCGCCGCGGTCTCGACCCGTCCGTATTTGCGGAAGATGACGCTGACATGCGATCGCGCGAGGCCGACGCCTTGATCCTTCACCAGGACACGGGCTCGGTTCTCGCGTCGGCCGACTGTGACGTGAACGGTCGACCCTGGAGGCGAGAAGCGCAAAGCGTTGTTGAGGATGTGCTCGATCGCGGTGCGAAGACGCTCCACATCCGCGTCGATCCATAAGGGGTCGGATTCAGCGACGAGCTGCAGACGGTCGCGGTCGGTCTCCTTGACGAGTGTCGCGACGAACTCCGATAGATCGAAGCGTCCGCGATTCAGCCGGAAGCGTCCGGCCTCCAGCTGCCCGACTTCGAGTACGTCATCCGCGAACCGCTTGAAGTTGCGGCTCTGCCGATGCAGCTCGTCGATCGCGCTCCGCTCCGCCGCGGAGAGCGCCGGCGCTCTCGTGAGATCCGGGATCGCCGACTCGATCTCACCGGCCGACCGCCGCAGAGTGTGCGCGATCAGGGCGAGCGATTCCTCGCGGTGTGCATCAACGCTCCGCAGCGCGATGCGCTCGCGCCGCACTTGATCGATGAGCAGGGCGAGCATAAGAAAGATTGCCGCACGGGTGAGCCCGTTCCAGAGGCTCGCCTGAAAGAGGACACCGGGACGCGCGACGAGATCCGCCCAGATCCACGCGACCGTCGAAAGAATCGCGATCAGCACCCCAGCCGTGCGACCGAGCCACCAGCTCGAGAGACCGATGGGGATGAGATAGAAGATCGCGAAGCCGAAGTCGGGTCCGGTCGAGATGTCGACGAGCCAGATTGCCGCGACTCCGACGGCCGCCAGAAGAGTGAGGGGCACGACTCGGCCACTTCCTCGTACGTCGATGTCTGCGATCCGGCGCGGGACGGTTTGCGCTCGGAGTGCAGGGTTCCCTTCACTCATCCGGCGAGAGTATGAAGGGCTTTCGGACGCTTTTGGTCCACTTTCGGTGTCGACTACAGCATTTGGATTAGGAATGAATATCCCAATGTGTAACGTGAATCGGCCGTCGGAGGGATAGACCCACCCTTACAAAGGTCAGAGACTAATGTCTCGATTCGACCCAATGAGGAGGGCCCGAATGCGTCCTTTGCGGACAGTGTCTTTGATCATCACCGCCGCGCTCTTTGCGGCGAGCTGCGGCGGAGCCGGTCTCCCGACGCCCGCTACAGCGGACCCGCTTTCCGGGCAATACATCGTCAACGGTGGCGGCGGTGCCCTCGACAACGTAAAGGCGCTGACAGACGCGTTCGGGAAGATGCACCCGTCCATAACCTGGCAGGGCCTTGCCGACGTCGGCTCGAATGCCGGCGTCAATCTGGTCATCTCAGGTGAGACCGACCTCGGTTACATCAGCCGCGATCTCACCGACGCCGAGAAGCTCGCCGGCAAGGTCGAGGCGATGCCGATAGGCGCGAGCGGTACTGCGGTGGCGGTCGCCGCGAGCAATCCGATCAAGTCGCTTACCAAGGATCAGGTGGCGAAGATCTTCACCGGCGCGATCAGCGACTGGAAGGACGTTGGAGGTACGCCTGGCAAGATCCGTCTCCTGATCCGCGAGTCCGGTTCGTCGACCCGCAGCGCGTTCGAGGCCTACTTCTTCGATGGTAAGAAGCCAACGTATGCGCCAACCGCCGTCGAGGTGACCACGATCGATGAGACCGTGAAGGCCATCAACTCTTTCAAGGAGTCGGTCGGGATGGTCACGATGAACGCGACGACGTTCGGCAATGGCACGGTTGCCTTCGTGACGGTCGACGGTGTCGCCGCAAATCGTGACAACCTCAACAGCGGCAAATACCAGGTGCGCCGGCCGCTGTACTTCGTCTACCCCAGCGATGTCACGAAGATCAAGCCGGGGATCAAAGCGTTTTTGGACTTCGTGAAGGGACCCGAAGGGCAGAAGATCCTCGCGGGCCTCTAAGCCACACCGAGCCCGCGTGATCGCCAAGGAGAGAGGCTAGCTCGGGCCATGCAAAGTCTGTTCGCGCCGAGCCTGCTGAGGGCGCTCGTCAGCCGAAATGTGCTGGTGAGCGTCCTGGCGCTCGTGATGCTCGTCGCGGTGGCGATCTACGAGTCGAACCAGCTGATCCTGAGCCAGTTCGCCGACGAGTCGGGCATCCTCGCGGACGTGGCGCTGAACGAGATCACCGACCAAACCATCCTCGCGACGAACGCGGCGAGCCTTGTCGCGAGCCTTCCGACCACGCGCGAGCTCACCGAGCTGGGCGACTCCGAAGGCCTCACGAACTTTCTGCTGGTGGTGAAGGCACGCATCGGGGTAGGCGACATGAGCGTCGGCGACAACAACGGACGGATCATCGCGGCTGCCCAGGAGAGGACGAGCGACACGTTCCAGCCGGAGCTGGTCACGCTGGCGCAGGCTCAGGTCCAGCAATCAGCTGTCCTCTTCGATGAGCCTCAGGGCCTCGTCATTCGGGCCATCTATGTCATCCGCAACGCGAACCAGGATCCGATCGGGATGATGGAGGCGGGCAACGTGCTCGGCTCCGACTTCCTGAAGAGCATCAAGACACGGTCGGACGCCGACCTCGCGCTCATCTGGAATGGCCAGGTCCGGGCATCGACCGTCGATTTCGGCGCGAACCCGATGTTCCCGTCCATCGCCGAGGTGGACGCGCAAGCGGGTGACGTCCTCATCCAAAACGTGACGGCGAACAACACGAACTACTACGGCATCTTCCGTGTGCTCCGATCGTCGCGCCAGAATCCGGGCCTCCTCGCCGTGCTCGTGCCGACAGCCGGCGTAGACCAAGCGCAGCGCACCTTGATCGGCGTCCTCGTGCTTCTTGGGATCGGCCTCGTCGGAATCGTGACGCTGCTCGCCTACCGCACCGCGCGAAGCATCACCGTGCCGCTCGGCAATCTCGCGGCCGCGGCGCAGCGGATCGAGGCCGGCGACCTCGCCGCGCGCGTGCAGCAGGTGTCGGCGCACGAGATCGGGACCCTCGAGCGCGCGTTCGACACGATGGCCGCCTCGCTCTACGAACGCGAGCGCGCGCAGCGGGAATACCTCGATGAAGTGCGCGCCGTGAACGAGGTCGCGGACGCGGTCGTCGGTGTCACCGATGCGGAGCGGATCTTCGCCCGGTCTCTCGACCGCATGGTCTCGCTCCTGAACGCCGACGGCGGCGCGATCGTCATCCGCGAGGATCCGCCCGGAGCCCCACCTGGTTCGGGTGGACGTCTCTCCGCGCCGGCGACGGTGGGCATCGATCCGGAGGCGGCGGTGACGCTCGCGATGCGCGTCCTCGTTCGTTCCGAGGCGGATGGCGATCGCATCCGGCTGTCAGCTGTGTCGGCAGGCGACCTGAAATTCGTCGCGCACGTTCCGCTCTCGGCGCGCGGCCGCACCATCGGCCTCCTGTCGGCGTACTTCCACGATCAGCGTGAGCTCACCGACACCCAGGCGCGCGCGCTGCGCACGATCGCGCGTCTGGTCTCCGTCGCGAACGAGAACGCCGACCTCGTCGGCGAGCTGCGTGTGAACAACCTGCAGCTCGAGCGCGCGAACCGGCTGAAGAGTGAGTTCCTCGCTTCGGTGAGCCATGAGCTCCGCACGCCGATGAACGCGATCATCGGCTACACGAAGCTGATGCTCGACGGCCTCGATGGTGAGATGACCGCCCAGCAGCAGACGGATCTCTTCCGGGTGGCGCAGGCCGCCGACAACCTGCTCGGTCTCATCAATGGACTCCTCGACCTTGCCAAGATCGAGGCCGGCAAGATGGAGCTGAACATCGAAGAGGTCAACATCACCGACGTCACGGACGAGGCGCTCGAGCTTGTCCGCCCGCACGCCGACGAGAAGGGCCTCGAGGTGCGCGCCGTCATCCCGGACGGTCTGCCGAATGTGTGGGCGGACCGCGCGCGCGTCCGTCAGGTCCTCGCGAACATGCTCGCCAACGCGGTGAAGTTCACCGAACGGGGCACGGTCTCGGTCGCGGCGACCTCGGCTGAAGGGTGGGTCACGGTGTCGGTCGCCGACACCGGCGTCGGCATCAGCCCGGAAGCGCAGGCCTACGTCTTCGACGAGTTCCGTCAGGCCGACAGCTCGACGACGCGTCGCTATGGCGGCACGGGTCTCGGTCTGGCGATCTCCAAGCGCCTCGTGACGCTGCACGGCGGGCGCATCTGGGTCGACAGCGAGGTCGGGCGGGGAAGCACGTTCCACTTCACGCTCCCGATTCGGGTGCGCGCAGGCGGCGAAACCGCGCTCCTGACGCGGACCGGCGCGGGTCGCTGATGGCAAGGGTGCTCGTCGTCGAGGACGACGCGAACAACCTCGACGTCGCATCACGCATCATTCGCGCCTCGGGTCACGAGGCCCTCACCGCGGTCGACGGCGTGGCTGGCCTCGATCTCGCGCGCGTCGAGCGTCCCGACGCGATCCTCGTGGATCTCTTGCTCCCGCGTATGGACGGGTGGAGTCTCACGCGTTCGCTTCGCACCGAGCCGTGGGCCGCGAGCATCCCGATCATCGCCGTTTCGGCGCTCGCGCTTCCGTCGGACCGCGCGCGCGCGATCGAAGCCGGGTGCGATGACTTCGTTTCGAAGCCATTCGCGCCGGCGGAGCTGCGCGCGATCCTGCTGCGCTACTTCCCAGGCGGCGCCGCGCACGTACCGCTCGCTCGCGACGGCGCCACGCCCGTTGTGCGGGGTCCCGTGCCGATCACGCTCGGGCGCGTGCTCATCGTCGACGACGAGATCGCGAACGTGGAACTCTTGGCGCGGCGTCTCGAGGCCATCGGTTGTCAGACGCAGGTCGCGAGCTCAGGCGAGCGTGCGATCGCGCTCGCTCGGAGCGAGCAACCTGACCTGATCCTGCTCGACGTGATGATGCCGGGCATCGACGGCTGGCAGACCTGCCGGCGGCTCAAGGCGCAGCCCGAGACCGCGGACATCCCGGTGATCTTCGTGACCGCGAAAGACCGCTACGAGGACCTGAGCAAGGGCTTCGAAGTCGGCGGTGTCGACTACCTGACGAAGCCGTTCGAACCGATCGAGCTCGCCGCTCGTGTCCGCAGCGCGATCTTCACCAAGCGACTCCAGGACGAGCTGCGGAAGACCGCCGGCGATCTCAAGCGGATGGAGCAGTCACGCAAAGAGCTCATCGGGATGCTCGGTCACGACATCCGCAATCTCGCGAACAGCGTCGTCGCATTCATGCAGCTGGTCCGGATGGGTCAGCTCAAGCCCGGCCGCCAGGAGTTCGACGAGCTCCTGCGACTCTCGGAGTCGAATATCAGCGAGCTTCTGCGCATGGTCAATGCGCTCCTCGACGTGTACAAGATGGAGGAGGGCAAGCTCGAGGCGATGCCGCAGTCGATCGCCCTTTCCGCGCTCGCCGAGCGGAGCGTCGCGCAGGTCGCACCCGAGGCGCTCGCCAAGGGGGTCGAGGTGCAGAGCGCCCTTCCCCAGGACGCCAACGTCTTCGTTGACGATGGCCTCATCGTGCGCGTGCTCACCAACCTTCTCGCGAACGCAGTGAAGCACACGCCAAGCGGTGGAAAAGTGAGCATCGAAAGCGCGCGCGACCGCACCCTCGAGCGATCGATCGTCGTCCGCGTGCGCGACACCGGTCCCGGCATCAACGCGCAGGATTCCCCGCACATCTTCGATCGCTTCTATCAAGGGGCCGGCCGGAGCCGCGGAGGCACCGGCCTTGGTCTTGCGTTCTGCAAGCTGGCGGTCGAGCTCCACGGCGGCAGCATCAGCGTGGTCAACCCCGGCGAGCCGGGAGCGGTCATCCAGTTCACTCTGCCCTCAGCCGACGCCGCCGCAGCAGGGCAATAACCGCAGTGTTCGGCCGCATCATGCGCGATGCATTCCCGCTTAAGCGTGGCGAGTGGGGCCTCGGCATCTTCCTGTATGGCCTGCTGACCCTCATGGTCGCCGCCGACTGGGTCGGCAAGCTCGGGGCGGATTCCCTGTTCGTGAAGCGTTGGGGCGTGAACTACGTCCCTGTCATGTACATCGTCACGCCGGTCGCGATGCTCGCCGTGTCGGCGATGATCTTCTTCTTCGTCGACCGCATTCGCCGCAGGACGCTGCTCCTCTGGTACGTCGCCGGTGTCACGCTCCTCTCGATCGTTGTCCAGGCAGGCGTCACCTTCCAGGGCCAGCTCGCGAACGGCTGGATCGTCCAGCCCATTTCGTACGTCTTCGCGCATGGCGTGAAGGAGACGATCTACATCCTCTTCTGGGTCTATGCCGGGAACCTCTACAACGCCGAGCAATCGAAGCGGCTGTTCCCGTTCTTCGCGGGGTCCGTCCTGGTGGGGAAAATACTTGGCGGTGCGATCGGCGCGGCCATCGCGCCCTTGATCCATGCCGAGAATTTCATCGGCGCGCAGGCAGTCGGCTTCCTCGTCTGCTTTGTCGGCCTCCTCATCTATCGAGGCCTTCCCGAGGGCGCCGGTAGCCGCCTCGACGAGGAGCGCCCGAAGGGGCTCAGCGCGAGCGTCAAGGACTCGGTCGAGGGCTACCGCGCGGTCGCTTCAGACCGGATGCTTCGGACCTTCGGCGTCGGTGTCTTTTTCTGGTACTTCCTCATGCAGTTCGGGAACTTCCTGTACCTCGTCGGGCTCGACCAGTCGACGGCGGGCACCGGGACCGGCAGCGAGGACCTGTTCAGCCAGCTCTACGCCTCGGTCTACACGAGCTCGTCGCTCGTCGCGCTCTTCATCCAGAGCGTCTTCACGGGCGCGCTGCTCCGGCGGTTCGGCATCGCGCGCGTGCTCTTCGTCCTTCCGCTCTGGTTCCTTGGCTCCTACGCGGCCGCCACCGTGAACTTCAACATCATCACGGCGATCGCGATCCAGCTCAGCGAGCGCATCGTGATCCCCGCGATCCACCGCCCGGCGGCCGAGCTCGTGTACAGCCAGGTGGCCGCCGCGATCCGGCCGCGCGCCCGTGCCTTCCTTTCCGGGGGAGTGAACGCCTTCGGCAACTTCGCCGCCGCACTCGCGCTTCTCGCTGGGCTTCAACTCCACGACAACCAGCTGTTGCTGGGTGTCGCGACCGGTCTTTCAGGTGTGTACCTCTACAACGCGTGGCACACGATGAAGCTCTTCGGCCGGCGCATCCTCGAAAACATCACCTCGGTCGATCCCGACATGCGACTCAGTGCAGCGGAGATCCTCGAGACAGAGCACCAAGCGATTCCGGAGGATGTGCTGCGATCGCTCGTCGGGGCCGTTCCCGCGGACGTGGAGCATGGCGTGCGCGTCGCGCTCACGAGGCGGGGCCTGCTAGCGGTGGCGACCGATGCGACCGAGTAGGGTGAGCACCGAAGTGACGACCCCCACCGCCCCGGCACACGAGGCGGATGCCGAGCGCCGCCACGAGCACCGCTTCCAGGTGAGCGAGAGCATCGCGCGCCTCGTCATGCGGACGACCGCGAACAACCTTCCGTTGTCGCGAGACGATCGCCCCTACCAGTGGTCGACCACGACGTACTGCGACACCGTCAACTGGTCCATCTTCCGGGCGGCCGAAAGAGGCTCCGCCATGCAGCTTCGCATCCGCGAGTACCACCGCACCCGGCCGCGCGAGGTGCTGAATCCGGGAACGGCCTGGATCGAGTTCAAAGACGACGAGCTGGACACCTCGCTGAAGGAGCGCTTCGGCGTACCGATGGAGGTCGCGCGGTCCTTCCTCCGTGGCGGCACCACCCTCCCGGATCCCGAGCATGGTCTCGCCGAGCGGGCGGTCCGGCTCCTGCACGAGGGGGCGCGACCGGTCGCCGTGACCCAGTACAACCGCCTCGCCTACAACTCCCTCGACTCCTCGCTTCGGATCACCGCAGACCACAACCTCATGTACTTCGCGCTCCCGTGGGAATCGCACGGTGACGGCGGGGAGGAGCCCTCGCCGCTGGGGTCACTCCTGTCCATGGAGCCGGAGGTGATCGTCGAGATGAAGTGGTACGGCGAGCTCCCGCATTGGGCGATCGACCTGCACGCGTACCTCAAGGAGAACACCCGCGACGAGCGCCCCTCGAAGTTCATCGTGGCGATGCGCTGGCTCCTCGGCGAAACTGATGGGACGAAGAAAACGAAGAAGAAGTGAAAGCCATAGACGAGGCCGTCCGCTCTGACGCGCCGGCGACGCGCGTGGTGGTCGTCGAAGACGACCAGGCGTCCGCCGACGTGCTTCAGCGACGTCTCCAGGCGAACGGCATGGTGGTGTCCGTCGCCCACGACGGGCGGCGGGGGATCGAGCTCGTCGAGGAGCTCCTACCGGACCTGGTGCTTCTCGACGTGATGCTCCCCGACACTGACGGCTACGACGTCTGCCTCCGGATCAAGAGCAATACGGCGACATCGCCGATCCCGGTGATCTTCCTTTCGGCGCGCGGTGAGGTCGTCGACAAGGTCCGCGGTCTGTCGTGCGGCGCGGCGGACTACATCACCAAGCCCTTCCAGGCGGCCGAGCTGCTCGCGCGGATCGACGCGGTGCTCGGTCAAGCGCGCAACCCACGCGCGCCACGACTCGGTCGTCCGCTCGATCGTGGCCCCGGCGAGCGTCTCGTCGCGCGGGTCGCGGTCGCCGACGCCGCGCTGCGCGAGCACATCGAAAAGCTTCTGCTTTCGCGGTTCGATCTCGCGGACGCGGACGACACCCCGGACGTCGCGATCGTCGAAGGGAACGCCGCACTACCGGCGGACCTGCCCGAAGACGTCGCCGTCGTTCGGGTGACCGCAGGCCGCGTCGGCGGCGATGGCACAGAGCTCGTGCCTGTCGACGATCAGCTTCCGCGGATCGTCGACCTTCTCGTTCGCGAGCGCGGTCTCGACCACGACCTTCAGGCCGCGGCGGAAGCCCTCATCGTGCTCGCGTCCGCGATCGGCTCCCATGACCGCCCCGGCACCGGGCACGGAGAGCGTGTCGCGTCACGCGCCGTCCAGATCGGCCGCGCGCTCGGACTGGACGAATCGACGCGGATGACGATCCGCCTCGGCTCGTTGCTCCGCGATGTCGGCAACGCGCGCGTGCCGGCGGCGATCCTCACGAAGTCTGGCGAGCTTTCGCCTGAGGAGAGAGCCATGCTCGAACGCCACCCGGTCCTGGGCGAGGAGATCCTCTCCGGGTTCAAGCGCCTTTCGGGCCTCCTTTCCATCGTGCGCCACCACCACGAGCGGCTCGATGGGACGGGTTACCCGGACGGCCTTCGCGCCGAACAGATCCCACTCGAAGTGCGGATCGTCACGGTCGCGGACCGCTTCGAGGCCCTCGTCGCGGACCGGGCTGACCGGCCGGCCGTCTCCGAGACGGAGGCCGTCCGCATCCTGCAGAGCGCTGTGGCCCGCGGCGAGCTCGACGCGGCGGTCGTCGCTGCGCTTGCGAGCAAGGTGCGGTCGGGTGGCGAACGCTGATGGCTGAGACCATTCGCGTCGTCATCGTCGACGATGAGCGGCTCTTCGCCGAGCTCCTGCGTGTCGCGCTACGCGCGGCCGAAGGGATCGAGGTGCTGGCCGTCGTGCACGACCTCAAGTCAGCGATCGCGGCGCTCAACGAGCATCGCCCGGACGTCGTCATCGCCGACTACCACCTGCCCGACGGCACCGGCGCCGATCTCGCTCGTGCCGTGCGCGGCTCTCTCCCCGACACGTCGGTGCTCGTCCTCACCGCGGATCCCTCGGCCGTGACGCTGAACGACGTCGCGCGCTCCGGCGCTGTCGGCCACATGACCAAGGGGCGCGGGCTGACCGAGGTCGTCGAAAGCGTCCGGGCGGCGGCGTCGGGCGAGATCCTCTTCGCCCCGAGCGAGCTTCAACGACTGCTGCTCGAGAGCGCGGCTTCGCGGAAGATCGTCGAGCCGCTGACCGCCCGCGAGCTCGAGGTGCTCAGGCTCCTGGCGAGCGGCACAAGCACGACCGCCGCCGCCGAGTCCCTCGGCATTTCCACCGCGACGCTGCGAGCGCACGTTCAGGCCGTGTTGCGAAAGCTCGGCGCCCACTCCCGCCTCGAGGCGGTCGCGGAGGCGGCTCGCCTCGGACTCGTGACCCTCGAATCTTGGACTCGCGACCGCATTGGTCCCCCGCGCGGGGGATCAGGTCCCTCCCCCGAACGGTCATAACTCCATCCATTCGGGTGGGTGACGAGCTATGACCCACCGCTAGCATCGGAGGCGCAAGAAATGGCGAAGTTGCTCGTGGCCGATGACCTCGTTCCCATCCGTCAGATGGTCCGCATCACCCTGTCCACGCAGGGTTGGACGATCGTTGAGGCGAAGAACGGGAATGAGGCGCTCGAGCTCGTCCGCTCCGAGAAGCCCGACCTCGTCCTGCTGGACGTCGACATGGGGCCGGGCCCCAACGGCTTCGACGTGTGCCGCCAGATCAAGGCGGACGAGTCCACGAAGGACATCCCCGTCGTTATGCTCACCGCGCACGAAAGCGACAGCGACCGCGCGATCGGGTTCGCGGCCGGCGCGACGCAATACCTCACTAAGCCCTTCGGGCCGCTCGAGCTCATCGACACAATCCGCGGAATCCTGGCTCACAGCTAGAAAAAGCGATGAGCGACGACGACACCAAAGACATGGTCGAAACGGTGGACGTCTCCCCGCGCGACCCCGACGTGCCCCAGGCGCCGGGCGCAGACGTCTTCCGGCAGCTTCTCCATCAGGCAGTGCGCGTCGCCGACATGGCCAACTCGCAGGCTATGCGCATGGCGCTCGACTTTGCGAAGGTCTACGAGCGCGAGCAGGGCGTCCGCGAAGAGTTTGAAAACCAGCTCAAGCAGATGACGCTCATGGAGAAGCAGGCTACGCGCTACGCGGAGGACCTCGCCGGGATGCTCCGCAGCGAGCGCGAGCGCCGGCAGGAGCTGGAGCGAGCGCTGGCGCAGGAACGCATCGCGAGCGAAGAGCTACGGCGCACCGGGTTGCAGGGCATCAGTCACCTGGTCCTCGCCGCGACGATCAAGGACCGCACCACCGGAACGCACCTCCAACGGGTACGCAGGTACGTCGAGGCGATCGCGGAGAGGCTTGGCCTGCCCGCGAACCTGGTCGAGGAATATGGCTACTCGAGCGTCATGCACGACGTCGGCAAGATCCACACCCCTGATCACATCCTCCAGAGCGAGCATCACCTGTCGGACGCTGAGTTCACCGTGATCAAGCAGCACTGCATCGACGGCGAGAAGATGCTCGGCACCGCGCGCTTCTTCGAGACCGCGCGCGAGATCGCGCGCGAGCATCACGAGCGCTGGGATGGCAAGGGCTACCCGGATGGAAAGAAGGGCGCGGGCATTTCGCTGGCTGCGCGGATCGTTTCCGTCGCCGACGTGTTCGACGCGCTCACTTCGAAGCGTCCATACAAAGAGGCGTGGTCCGCGGAGGCCGGCCTCAAAGCGATCGAAGCCGGAGCGGGTGAGCGTTTTGACCCGGAGATCGTCGCCGGGTTCGTCGCGCTCGCGAACGAGGGCGTACTCGAGCGGATCAGCTTGGAGGTAGCCGCGTCGGAGGACGACGACCACTCCGGAGCCCCAGCCAAGTAAGACTCGCGCCCGCGGAGGCGCTGACCAGCACGGACAGGGCGACGAACAAGGCAAGCGTCACGATCAGCAGATCCGCTAACCCGTAACCCGCCAGCACGTCACCCAGGTAGTCGCGGACCAGGTACGCACGGATCGTCCCGCCGATCAGCCCCGCGGCCGCGCCGACGGCCATTCCCAGACCGAGCGCCGCGCTGCCGCCCACGCCGTCTCGCGCGAGCAAGAGCCCAAAGCCCGCATAGACCGCGGCGGATAGCGCGATGCCGACGATGGTCAGCAAAGCGCCGCCTCCGCTCAAAGCGGGTCGGCCTCGGCCCGGGAGCTGGGAAAGCTGATCGTTGCTGACCCACGCTTCGGCGGTGCCGATCGCGACGAGCGCGACGACCGCAAGGACGATGAGCGCCGCGCGCACGTGCGGACCATCGGGCGCGGGGCTTGCTCCGTCAAGCGGACCCCGAGCCCAAAAAATGCCCGAATCAGCGCAATCAGGCCCTTGACGACAGCTGCAAGCCGTATTACATATTTTCTGATAGCGAAAGCAGGAGGCTGACGTGGCAACAACAGAAGAGGTCAAGGGCTGGCTGACAGGCCGGCTTCCCAAGGAGTGGTTCGCGGGCGCGCCAGAGGTGCGCATGGATGAGGACGAGATCTGGGTCATCGGAACGCTGCCGGACGTCCCGGCGGCGGGTGGCGGAGACGCGGTGAAGGCTGCGCGCGAGGGCGCGATCCAGCGGTTCCGTGAAGGAACGCGGGAGGAGCGCATCAAGATCGCGGACGAGGCACGCCAGCGATTCGGGAAGAACCTCGCCTGGGGCGCGAAAGTTGGCGACCAGACGGCGCTCTTCACACACATGGCCGTCCCGGTCATGACCCGGCTGCGTCTGCCGGAGCGCGAGCTGCTCGACACGCTCGTTCGCTCGGGTGTCGCCCGTAGCCGTTCGCACGCGCTCGCGTGGTGCGTACGTCTCGTGGCGAAGAACGAGTCCGCCTGGATCACCGAGCTGAAGGAAGCCCTCTCGAAGGTCGGCGATGTCCGCTCGCAGGGACCCCTCAACTAATGGCGACCGAAGTTCGCGAGGCGCTCAGGGCTGAGCCCGATCCGGCGAGTGCACTGCTCGACGCGTACTCGCAAGCGGTCATCAATGTCGTCGAACGGGTCTCGCCGAGCGTCGTCAACGTCCGCCGCGGCCGGAGCGGCGGCAGCGGCGTCATCGTCGCGCCCGATGGCTATGCGCTCACGAACGCGCACGTGGTCGACGGGGCACGCGAGGTCGCGGTCACGTTGGACAACGGCGCCGAGCTCATGGCTGCCGTAGTCGGGAGCGACCACGCAACGGACCTCGCCGTCATCCGTATCCTCGGCTCTGGGCTTCCGGCGGCAGAGCTCGCCGAGACCGATTCACTCCGCGTCGGGCAGCTCGTCATCGCGATCGGCGATCCGCTCGGATTCCACTCAACCGTTACGACCGGTGTGGTGAGTGCCCTCGGCCGCTCGCTCTCGGCGCGCGACGGTCGGCTCATCGAGAACGTCATCCAGACCGACGCCGCGCTCAATCCCGGAAACTCCGGCGGTCCACTCGTCGACACCCACGCCAAGGTCGTTGGGATCAACACCGCGATCATCCCGACGGCGCAAGGCATTTGCTTCGCGATCCCTGCGGCGACTGCCCGGCTGGTCGCGGGCATGCTCATTCGCGACGGTCGTGTTCGCCGGGCATACCTCGGGATCGGCGGAGCTGCCACGCCCATCGGCCGCCAGCTCGCGAACGAGCTCGGGATCACCAACACGTCGGGTATTCGAGTTCTCGAAGTCGTCGCGGGCGGACCTGCGCAACGCGCCGGACTCCAGGTCCGCGACCTCATCGTCGACATCGATGGCGCGCCGATTGGGACGCTCTCGGACCTCCAGAAGAGTCTCGCCGCGGATCGGATCGGCCGCTCGGTCGACCTCGGCTACGTGCGTTTCGGCGAGCTCAGGCGAACGAGCGTGACGCCGGCGGAGGCTCGCTAGCTCCAGCTGCGCCACCATGGCGCAATGGATCTCGTGATCCGCCGCGCGCGGCGCTCCGACAAGCGCGACGTTCTCGCAGCGGTGCGGACGCTCTGGGGCGGGAACGATCGAATCCCCGACGTCTTCGACGCGTGGGTCACGCACCGGACGGGGCCATTCTTCGTAGCCGAGTCGGCGGGTCGCGTTGTGGGGATGGGCAAGGTCACGATGGTGTCGTCAACCGAAGCGTGGCTCGAAGGTGGACGGGTCGCACCACGTTGGCGGCGCAAAGGGATCGCCACGGCGCTGATCGCGCATCGCCTCGCCTACGCGCGCGAGCGAGGATTCCGGGTCGTGCGCTTTTCGACAACGTCGGACAACACGCCGATCCATCGTGCGGCGAAAACGTTCGGATTCGCGCGAGTCGCGCGCCTGGCGCGTCACGAAGCCCCGGCCAAGCTAGGGCCACTTCCCGCGCGGGCCGCGCGCACACAGGAGCGCACGGTCCTGCGCAGAGTCGGACCGCTCGTGCAGCGCGGCCATGGCTGGGAGTGGAGAGAGATCACCCCGCGCGACGTGAGCACCGCCATCGCGCGCGGCCGCGCGTTCCTGTCGGACGGACGCGTTGGCGCGGCTGCCCTGCTTGGCGATCGCTACGACGAGACACTGATGATCGTCGCCGTCGGAGGACGCGCGCGTCCGCTCGCCGAGCTCCTGCTCGGCCTCCGCGGCGAGGCCGCGCGCCGCGGACTTGAGAAGGCGTCCTTCTACGTGTCGAACGCCACCGATCGCCGCGCCGCGCGCTCGGCGGGCTACCGCAAGCCGTGGTCGGGAGAGACCTTCCTGTTCGAGAAGCGGCTATGACGGAGGACGCGCTCGTGTTCCTCCTGGATGTGGACAACACGCTTGTCGATAACGACCGTGTGAAGCAGGACATCGCTAGCGCGATCGCGGGCCTCGTCCCGGCGGATCGCGCCTCACGCTTTTGGTCGCTGTACGAAGAGGTGCGTGTTGAGGAGAGCGTGGTGAACTTTCCGGAGACGCTCCGTCGGTTCCGCCGCGCGTTCCCAGACGAGCCTCGCACCGAAGACGTCGACGGTGCGGTCCTGAGCGTGCCGTTCGAGCGCTACCTCTATCCACGGGCGCGGGAGGTGATTCAGCGCCTCTGGACCCTGGGCGACGTCGCGATCCTGTCGGACGGCGACCGCGTGTTTCAGCCGGCGAAGATCGCTCGCGCGGGACTGCTTCTCGCGACGAGAGGGAACGTGCTCGTCTACGAGCACAAGGAGGACCATCTCGCGGAAGTGGTGCGCCGCTTTCCCGCTCGCCACTACACGCACGTCGACGACCGGGCGACGCTTCTTGCCCGAACCAAGAACGGCCTCGGGGCAAAGGCGACGACCGTCCATGTTCGTCAAGGCCACTACGCCGCCGAGCCGTCGGCCGAAACGCCCCCGGACATCGCGGTCGAGCGCATCGCCGATCTGCTCACACTCGATCCTGCGCGATTGGGCGGCTGATCGGGTTCCCGGAATCTTCCGAACGGCCGACGCGTTGTTTCGGGTGATGCCATCATCGGGACGTCCAAGGAGGCAGCTCCGCAGATGACGATCGATCGCGCTCGGTTTGATAAGGGACTCAGGTACGACGCGTACAAAGAGCAGATGACGCGCAATCGCGACCGCCTCGAAGCGAACGAGCAACGGGTCGAGTTGAGCAACGAAGATCTCGCCGCCTTCCGCGCGCTGCCGCGGCCGGTGAAGGTCGTGGTCCTCGCCGAGGACTGGTGCGGTGATGTCATCGCGAATCTTCCGGTGCTCGCCAGGCTAGCGAAAGACAGTGGGAAGCTGGACGTGCGGATCTTTCTCCGCGATCAGAACGACGACATCATGCAGCGCTATCTGAACAAGGGGCAGTTCAAGTCGATCCCGGTCTTCGTGTTCTTTGACGAAGGCTTCCGCGAGCTCGGACATTGGATCGAGCGGCCCGCATCGGTCACCGAGGTGCGCGCGAAGCGGCGAAAAGAGATCTTCGCGGCGCATCCCGAGTTCGGATCGCCCGACGCTCCGGTCGATCAGCTCGCGGAGGACGTGCGCGTCCGGTTGCAGGCGGAGCTCGTGAAGATTCAGCACGACACCATGAAGTTCGCGAACGCCGAGGTGGTCCGCGAGCTCCGGGAGATCGCGACGCGCGTCGCGGCATGACCGCGGCTCACAAGGTCAAGATCACCTACTGCGCCGACTGCGGGTACGAGCCGCAGACCCTCGACCTCGCGAAGGCGCTCATGCTCGAGTTCGGCGCACGCCTCTCGTGTATCGAGCTCATCCCCTGGGATGGAGGCACGTTCGACGTTTCTGTGGACGGCGAATTGATCCATTCCATGACCCGCGACGGCGGTTTCGGCGACACCCGCGCCATCAAGGACGCGGTGGGGGCTCGCTTATCCGCCTAGGTCGCGAGATGCCTGGGCCTCATACTTTTCGCGTGGGGACAGAACCACTCGACACGCTCGGCAGGCCGCTGCACGACCTCCGGATCAGCGTCACCGATCGCTGCAATTTCCGCTGTGTCTACTGCATGCCCAAAGAGATCTTTGGCAAGGATTACCAGTTCCTGCCGCGCGCCGAGATCCTCACGTTCGAGGAGATCGAGCGGCTCGTTCGGATCTTCGTTTCGCTTGGCGTTCGCAAGATCCGGCTCACGGGCGGCGAGCCGCTCGTGCGGCGGGACCTCGAGCGTCTCGTGGAGAAGCTGGCTCGGATCGGCGACCTCGACTTGACCCTCACGACGAACGGCTCGCTTCTCGCCCAAAAGGCGCGCACGCTCGCCGATGCGGGGCTGCGGCGCGTCACCGTGAGCCTCGATTCGCTCGACGACGCGACGTTCAAGCGTATGAACGATGCCGACTTCCCGGTTGCAAAAGTTCTCGCCGGCATCGAGGCGGCGCATGCCGCGGGGCTCGCGCCGATCAAGATCAACATGGTCACCAAGCGCGGCGTGAACGAGTCGAGCATCGTCCCCATGGCCCGCTACTTCAAAGGGACCGGGATGACCCTTCGGTTCATCGAGTTCATGGACGTCGGATCCACGAACGGGTGGCGCCTCGACGACGTGGTCCCGGCCCGCGAGATCGTGGCGATGATCGACCGCGAGATGCCGATCGAGCCCGTTCAGGCCGGGTACCGCGGCGAGGTCGCCGCGCGCTACCGCTACAAGGATGGGACCGGCGAGATAGGCGTCATCTCATCGGTCACGCAACCGTTCTGCGCCGACTGCACACGCGCGCGCCTTTCGGCTGACGGCTCTCTGTACACGTGCCTCTTCGCGACACAGGGCCACGACCTGCGCGCGCTTGTGCGAAGCGGTGCGACCGACGAGGAGATCACCCATGCGATCGCGGCCGTCTGGACCGAACGGACCGATCGCTATTCCGACCTTCGCTCGGAGCAGACCGCGGGGCTCCACAAAATCGAGATGAGCTTCATCGGCGGTTGACCGGGATCGGGAGGGCACGTTGCGTGCTCGATCTAGACGGACGAACTGAGCGAGCTATCCGCCGGCGAACTGATTGCCGAGTAATCTCGTGAGGACAGATACGACTGCTCGGTCGTCGCCCGCGTAAATGACGAGGACGCGGTCCCGGCGGAAGAGGTGGGGCGTCCCGGGGTAGTAGATCCGTTGTGCGCGATCCACCAAGGATCCGTCGGGTGCGAACTTGCGGGCGTCGTCCTCGCTCACAGCGCGGCCATCGGTGCCGAGATCGGTGTCGTCGTAATTGAATGACTGGACTTCCGCCCGATTCGTGATGCCGCCTCCGGAGAGCAGCACCTTGGTGCCGGGTGCGCGAAGGAAGGGCAGGGTGACTGGTTCCGCGATGTCCACTTGGATGGCACTGCAGCGGAGGCGATCGATAAGCATCACGTGGTCGCCAGCAGGTCCATTGCAGCTGTGCGACTCAGGCTGTGGGCCGCAGGCGCTGAGCAGAAGCGCGAGGCCGAGAGAAAAGGCGACCCAACCGCGGGGTTGTTCCGACGCCGTTACCGTCATCGCCGTGGCCTAACCGGGCGTCGGCACCCGCAGCTCGTTCTCGAGCTCGTCCGCCAATCGCTCCGCGGCAGCCGCATTGACGCGGAGACGCTCGAGAGCCTGGGCGACCGTCTCGGCAACATCCGGCGTCTTCTTTTCCCCGAGGAACGCGGCCGCCTCCTCTGCAAGCTCGCGCTGCGCCAGCTGGCTGACCGCGTTCACCATGGCCTGTTTCAGCAGCGGCGCCACGTCGGCGTTGGCGACGTCGGAGTCCCAATGCTCCTTTACGACGCTCCACGCGACCGGCCGCGTGCGCCGGAACTGAAGCATCGGGATCAACATGATCCCGCGGTCCTGCACGCGAATCAGGGGCGAGAAGACGGCTTCGGCGGTGCGCCGCGCCAGCGTGGGATCCTCGAAGAAGACCAGCCCTTGCCGGAACCGCGTTTCCTCCTGCGCGTCGGTCGCCTGCGCCTGCTCCATCCGCGCGACGTAGCGATCCCACAGGCGGTCGTCGCCGATCGTCGCGGCGACGGCGACCACGGTGCCGGCGACGTCCGGGTGGAGCCGCTCTCCATCGTCGAGGTGCGCGCGTACAAGTCGCTGCGCCTGGCGGCGAATGTCGTCTGACCGCGCGTACATGCCGAGCATGCCGATCGCCCGCGTGCGCTTCTCGCGGACGTCGGAGTCCTCGCCGTCGGCGGGCCGCCATCCGGCCGCGTCCAGGATCGGACGGAAGAGATCCTCGACTAGACGCGCGAACGGCCGCTCTGTCGCGTCACGGAGGGCGTAGTTCGCGAGCCATGTCAGGGCGTCGGCGATCGACGCGAGGACCGCGCGGTCCTGTTCGCCGCGGAGCGTCTCGACGCGGTGCAGGAACGTGGCGAGCGTCGCCTTTCCGTGACGAACGAGCGCCCAGAGATCGTCGAGCAGCGCGAGCCGCTCCTCCGCCGAAAGCTGCGCGATGCCCTCATCGAGGAGATCGCCGTCCACCGCGGACGCGAACGCGAATCGATAGAAGCCTCGTCCGCCGCCGTTGGGGAAGAACCACCGCGCGCCCTCGAGGCGCACGGTCTCGCGCTCGCGACGCAGCACGAAGCGCTGCTCGCGGATTCCATCTGCGGTCCCGTACTTGATCACCATGGGCACCGGCCAGACCTGGCCGGTCGGCTTCGCGCCGGAGTCCGAGAAGTACCGCTCTTGCCGCAGGTCGAGCTGGAGCGCGCCGCCCGTCTGGTTCGCGCTGATGTCCACGAGCGGATGCCCGGGCTCCTTGATCCAAGCGTTGGCGATCGCGGTCACGTCCTGGCCGGACGCTTCGTCGAGCGCGCGCCAGAAGTCGTCCGCCGATGCGTTGGCCTCAGCGTGCCGCTTCAGGTAGATGCGCACGCCCTCGCGGAAGGTCTCCTCTCCGAGATACCCCTCGATCATGCGCAGGACCGCGGCGCCCTTGGTGTACGAGATGGCGTCGAACCGTTGCGACGCCTCCTCCGCGCTCTTGGCCTCGACCGAGATCGGATGTGTCGACGCGAGGGCGTCGAGGTTGAATGCGCTGGTGTTGTCTGCGACGAAGTCACGCCAGTAGCGCCACTCGGGGTTGAGCGCGGCCGTCGCCTTTTCGCCGACGAACGACGCGAACGATTCGTTGAGCCAGAGGTCGGTCCACCACCGCATCGTGACGAGGTCGCCCCACCACATGTGAGTGAGCTCGTGGGCCGCGGTGCTGAAGATCCCCTTCAACGTCTGGATAGACGCGTTGCGATCGTCCGCCGCGAGAAGGCGCGTGCGGTACGTGATCGCTCCGGGATTCTCCATCGCGCCCGCTTCAAAGTCGGGAATGCCGATCGCGTCGACCTTTATGTACGGATACGGGATGGCGGTGTAGTCCTGAAGCCATTCCACCGAGCGCACATGCGCGTCGCGCGCGTAGATGCCCTGCTCGGCGAGACCGGGAGGAAGGCACACGCGCACGGGGATGCCGGACGGCGTCGTCACGGTCGGGGTGAACTCATAGGGCCCCACGGTGAAGGCGACGAGGTATGAGGAGACCTTGGGCGTTTCCCGGAACACGGTTCGGATGCGCCGCTCGTCAAGCTGCTCCTGGGAGGCGATGGGCATGTTCCCGATCGCCGCGTTTCCGGCGGGGTGAACGAGCTCGAGCGAGAAGCGCGCCTTGAACTCGGGCTCGTCGAAGCAGGGGAACGCGCGCCGGGCGTCGGCCGCCTCGAACTGCGTCGCTGCGTAGCGCTCCTCGCCGCGCAGCGATCGGTAGAGGCCGCGGAGCGAGTCGCGGATGCCACCCGTCCAAGAGATCCAGAGGGTGTGCTCGCCAGGCGAGATCTCTCCGGCGAACCGAAGGGTCGCGGTCTCGGACTCGCTGTCGAAAGTGACACTCGCCAGCGCTGTCTTGTCGATCGAGGCGCTCTTGATGTCCAGATCGATCGCATGCATCACGATCTCGCGCGTTGGACGGGCCGTATGAATCTCGATCCGCTCATTACCGGTCGAGGTCCAAGCGTCGAAGTCGAGCTCGAAGACAAGCCGGTAACGGCTTGGCAGAACGTCCTTCGACAATCGGAAATTGCGCTTGTCCACGCCCACGACGCTGCAAAGCCTACCTGCTACGGTCTGTACGTGCCCCCGCAATTCATCTACACGATGTATCAGCTCAAAAAGATCGTGCCCTCGACGCAGCGGGAGATCCTGCGCGGGATCACGCTTGCCTTTTATCCCGACGCGAAGATCGGCGTGCTCGGCCCGAACGGCGCAGGCAAGAGCACGCTTCTGGGGATCATGGCCGGGGTCGACCGCGATTTCATCGGTGACGCCAGGATCACCGAGGGCTATCGCCCCGGGCTGCTCGCGCAGGAGCCGGCGCTCGATCCCGCGAAGGACGTCCGCGGCAACGTCGAGGACGGCGTCGCCGCGCAACGCGCCGTACTCAATCGGTACAACGAGCTCTCGATGAGCCTTGGCGAAGACCTCGCGCCCGCGGAGATGGAACGCGTCACCAACGAGTTCCAGCGCACCCAGGATGAGATCGAAGCGAAGGGCCTCTGGGAGCTCGACGCCACCGTCGATGTGGCGATGGATGCCCTCCGGTGCCCGCCCGGCGAGCAGGATGTCGCAACCCTTTCTGGTGGCGAGCGCCGGCGGGTCGCGCTCTGCCGGCTCCTTCTCTCGAAGCCCGACCTGCTTCTCCTGGACGAGCCGACGAACCACCTCGACGCGGAGTCCGTTGGCTGGCTCGAACGACATCTGGCCGAGTACTCCGGCTGCGTCGTCGCGGTCACGCACGACCGCTACTTCCTCGACAACGTCGCCGGCTGGATCCTCGAGCTCGACAAGGGTGCCGGCATTCCGTATC
>Ga0207646_10002500_pt1 | contig 21721 bp, 20 predicted proteins | sample KBSK5502metaG_FD_184343 | JGI IMG/M metagenome (GOLD analysis project Ga0207646, IMG submission 184343) | Corn, switchgrass and miscanthus rhizosphere microbial communities from Kellogg Biological Station, Michigan, USA - KBS K5-50-2 metaG... | ecosystem: Host-associated > Plants > Roots >... | reverse complement strand
CCAGACGGTGCTGCACGACGCCGCGCATCCGAGTCGGGTCGTACTGCCACTGGTTTCGTAACCGGCTGATGCGTTTCAAGGACCACGTCGTCGTCGTCACCGGTGGCGGATCCGGCATCGGCCGCGTGATGGCGCAGAAGTTCGCGGCCGAGGGCGCGAAGGTGGCGGTCATCGACTGGAAAGGCGACAAGGCGGCGGAAGTCGCGGCCGAGATCGGCGGCAGCGCCCACGCGGTCCGGGCCGACGTGAGCAGGGGCGCCGACGTGAAGACAATGGTGAATGAGGTCGCCTCGAAGCTCGGTCCGGTTGACGTGCTCGTCAACAACGCGGCGATAGCCGACGGCGACGACGTGCTGAAGATCGACGAGCCCACGTGGGAACGCGATGTCTCGGTGGTCTTGAAGAGCGTCTTTCTCTGCAGCCAGGCGGTGCTGCCTTCGATGATCGACCGCCACCGCGGCGTCATCGTCAACATCACCTCGGTCAACGGGCTCTCAGCCCTGGGCAACGAGGCCTACAGCGCCGCGAAGGCGGGCGTGATCAACCTGACCCAAGGAATCGCGGTGCGCTACGGGCACCACGGCATCCGCTGCAACGCGATCGCGCCGGGGACGATTCGCACGCCCATCTGGCAGGAGCGCATCGACCGCGACCCGGTCGTCTTCCAGCGACTGGTCAAGTGGTACCCGCTTGGGCGGGTTGGCGAGCCTGAGGACATCGCCAACGCCGCGATGTTCCTCGCCTCCGACGACGCCTCGTGGATCACGGGCACCGTGCTCACCGTCGACGGCGGGCTCCTGGCCGGCAACTACCGTATGACGCGCGAGCTCCTGACCGAAGCGAAAGACGAGAGCCTCGAGGGTTAGTTGGACTTCGACGTCCTGATCAAGGGCGGCGAGGTCGTGGACGGCACCGGGTCGCCGAGCGCCCGGCTCGACGTCGGCGTCACGGGCGATCGCATCGCGGCGGTCGACCGCATCGAAGGCGGGAACGCGAAGCGGGTCATCGACGCGACCGGCCTCATCGTCGCCCCCGGCTTCATCGACGTCCACGTCCATTCCGAGCTGGCGCGCCTTGGCGGCATCGACCAGTTCGCCGGCGTGCTGGACGGTGTCACCACCGAGCTGATGTCGCCAGACGGTTTCAGCTGGGCGCCGCTGCCGCCGCAGCGCCTGCGTGAGGTGAAGGACTACCTGCAGGTCTTCTACGGCGACCCCGACATCGGCTGGGACTGGACCACCGTGTCGGACTACCTGTCGATGTTCCGCGGCCGCATCCCGAACAACCTCGCGCCGCAGGCGCCGCACCTGGCGATCAAGGTCGCCGCGATGGGCTGGGACGGCGGCGATCCGACAGACGACCAGCTCGCCGCGATGAAGCGCGCTCTTACCCAGTGGCTGGACGCCGGGGCTGTGGGCATGGCCGCGGGCCTCGAGTACCAGCCGGGCGCGCTATCGCCCGTTTCGGAGCTCGTCGAGCTGTGCAAGCTCGTCGCGGCGACCGGCGGCGTGTACGCGCCGCACCAGCGCGGTTACTGGGTCCGGCTGGAGCGCGGCTGCGGCGAGAGCTTCGACATCGGCAGGCAGTCAGGCGTGAAGGTGCACATCTCCCACCTCGCCATCGACGACACAGCTGCGCGGCTGCTGGACGAAGCGCAAGCGTCGGGCGTCGACGTCAGCTTCGACATGTACCCGTACACGGCGGCCTGCACGCACCTGTTGATGATGCTGCCCGAATGGGCGCAGGCCGGCGGATACGAGGCGTCGATGCTCCGGCTTGACGATCCCGAGGAGCGCGCGCGCCTGCGTGACGAGACCGCCGCACGCATCGCCGAGCGTGGGGCGATCACGTTGAGCTGCGTCGAATCCGGCGGCGAGCTGGAAGGCAAGCAGCTGGGCACGCTCGCGCGCGAATGGCACCGGCAGGACGTGGACGCGATGTTCGACCTGCTGTCGAGCCACGCCGGCCGCGCGCTGGCGATCTATCACTGGCCGCAGTCGATCCCGGGCGAGGCGATCATCAAGCACTCGCTCGCGCACCCGCTGTACATCGGCTCAACCGACGGCATCTACATGGGCAGCCGGCCGCACCGTCGCGGCTACGGCACCTTCGCGCGCATCGCCGGCGAGTACGTGCGCGATGGCACGCTGACGCTGGAGCAGGCGGTGAACAAGGTGACCGGCCGGCCCGCGGAGCGGTTCTCGCTGCGGGACCGCGGGGTCCTCGAGCGCGGACGGGCGGCCGACGTCACCGTTTTCGACCCGGCCACGCTGGCCGACCGCAGCACCTGGGACAACGGGCGCGTGAGCCCGGCCGGATTCGCGCATGTGCTGGTCAACGGCCGCGCCGTGGTCGCTGACGGGAAGCCGACGGGCGAGCTAGCGGGACGAGTGGTCGGCCGCTCCTAGGGCTTCGCGGATCAGGTCCAGCGACTCGAGGCGCATGAACCCGTAGTGGTAGAAGCCCGCCTCCACGCACCCGGCGGCGAGCGCCACGTCGAGCTTGCGCGCGAGGTTGTCCGCCGAGTCGCAGTCCGGCGCCATGGGCCGCAGGATCACCGAGAGCTTGCGATCCGGGCCGATGATCGAGCGGTACGCGGCCAGGTCGAGCTTCAGCCGCTCCGGGTCGGCCGCGTACCCGATCGCTTCCACCTGGCCGCAGGCCTTGGCCACGGCACCGACGTCGATCCCGAACTGCCAGGCGATCGCAGGCGCGGCGGCCCCCTGCGGGCGGCCGGTCGCGTAGCCCTTGATCGCGCCGGACAGGTCGATGAAAGCGAAATCGGCGCCCTCGACCTTCGCCGCTTCGGCGCATTGGGCGACGAGCAGGGTCACGGATTTGCTTCGACTTTGCAGGTAGCCGCTCAGCTCGCCGCCCGCGAACGACCCGAGGTCTGCCCGATCGAGCTCGGCTGGCTCCATGTCCGGCTGCGTGGCGAAGCGGTTCTCGAGCTCCGCGCGCGCTTCCCGGTGCAGCCGCAGGACGTCCACGCCATCGCGCCGCGCAGCGGCCAGGCAGTGCTCGCAGAAGCACAGGCCCAAGAGGTAGCGACCGAGCGGCCCCAGCTCGATGAAATAGCGCTCGTGATGGAATCCGTGCTCGAGCCCGTGGAAGTGCAGCGACTCTGCAACCACCACGTTCACGCCCTTGGACGCGATGTCCGCGGATAGCGCGGCTGCGTACGCCCGGACCTCGGGGTTGTTCGGGCAGAGGTCCGTCAGGTAGGGGTCTCCGAAAGCGTTGCGGCTCGCGCACTCCGGGTGCGCCTCTCCGAGCGCGTAGTTGTGGAGGAAGACGGTCCAGGCGCGGACCCGGAGGGAACGAGCGGCTGCGTCATGGGAGATGTCGGCGAGCACATCCGTCTTTTGAGCGAGCTCGCTGACCATGGGCTGCAGAACCCGGCCCTTGTAGCGAGTCGGATCCGGCCTGAAAAAGACGGTGCCCCCTTCCAGGAAGTGGACCTTGCGCGCCGGGTTGTGCGGGAAGACGTCCCGCCCGTGGTGGTAGGCGGCGGCCATGGTTATCCCACCGATTCCGCCACGCTTGGAGACGTTGTCGAGGACGGCGTCCATGCCCTCGTCCACGAGGTCGGTGGCGAACGCGAAGGCCGTGGTCTCGATTCGCTGGATGTTACCTTCAGGGCGGACATGAGCAACGGCGCCGAAGTCCCGTTTGAGCTGCGCCGCGATAGGTCGGCCCTGATCGTGGTCGACATGCAGAACGACTTCGTCCGGGTCGGCGCGCCGCTCGAGGTTCCCGACGCTCGGGAGACGATCGAGGCGAACCAGGAGCTGCTGGCATGGTTTCGGGAGCACAAGCGGCCGGTCGTGTTCACGCGCTTCGTCGCCGGGCCTGAGCCGACGTTGATGTGGAAGTGGTCGGCGGTCATCGCACCTCCTACGTGCTGCTGCTGGCCCGGGTTCATGCGCTCATACGCTGACGTCAAGGGCGAGCGCGAGTGCATCGCGGTGATCGACGAGCTCGAGCCGCGGCCTGGCGAGCACCAGGTCGACAAGTACGGCTACAACGGGTTCCACCGCACGCGCCTTACCGATCTGCTGAATGCGAGCAACGTCGATACGGTGCTCATCTCCGGCACGGTCACCCAGATCTGCGTGGAGGACACGGCGCGCGGCGCGTTCCACGAGGGCTTCCAGGCGGCGGTCGTTGCCGACGCCGTTTCGTCTTACGCGCCCGAGTTGCACCGCGCGAGCCTGCAGACGCTCGCGATGAAGTACGGTCGCGTCGTGCAGGCGCACGACGCGCTGGCGGAGATGGACTAGCCGATGGCATCGACCTCGAAGACGCAGTCACTCGACCTGGGCCGCACGCTCGACGAGGTGATCGACTGGCGCTACAAGTCGTTTCCCGCCAACGCCCCGGTGAAGGTGCGCGACGTGCGTGGGCGGGGATGGAACGTGCTCGACGGCGACTTCATGCTGCCGGTCATGCTGCTGAAGGAGACGGCGCTGCGCCACAACATCGACGAGATGGCCGCGCTGTGCGACCGCAGCGGCTTCTCGCTCGCGCCGCACGCCAAGACGTCGATGGCTCCCCAGCTCGTGCAGATGCAGCTGGCCGCGGGTGCATGGGCGATCACCGCGGCGACGCCGTGGCAGGTCCGCCTGTGGCGCGCGTTCGGTGCCCGCCGCATCATCCTGGCAAACGAGCTGGTCGAGCCGGTGGCGATCGAGTGGATCGCGGGCGAGATGATGCGCGACCCTGACTTCGACTTCTACTGCCTGATCGACTCGGTGGCGGCCGTGAAGGCTTTCGATCGCGCGCCAGGCTTCAAGGTTCTGCTCGAGTTGGGCTTCGCCGGCGGGCGCGCGGGCTGCCGCAGCGAGGAGCAGGCGCTCGAGGTCGCGCAGGCGGTGAGGTCATCCCCGTACCTGACGCTGGCCGGCGTCGAGGCGTTCGAGGGCATCATCCACGGCGCAAGCCTCGAGGCGTCGCTCGAGTCGGTCGACGCGCTGCTGTCGCGGATTCGGAAGCTTGCCTCGGAGCTTGACTCAAGCGGCCACTTCGCGAAGGCCGACGAGATCGTCCTGACCGCCGGCGGCAGCGCGTTCTTCGACCGTGTGATCGCAGGGTTGGGCGGTCCATGGCAGCTGTCGCGCCCGGTGCGGCCGGTGCTGCGAAGCGGCTGCTACCTGACGCACGACGCCGCTCACTACAAAGATGTCACGCCTTTCGGCTCGCGGCTGGCGGGCACCGACCCGCTCGCGGAGGCTTTCGAGGTTTGGGGCGTGGTGCTGTCGACGCCGGAGCCCGGGCTGGCGCTGCTCGGGTTCGGCAAGCGCGACGTTCCGTACGACATGGAGCTCCCCGTGCCTCGATACATCAAGACAGGGCGCGAGGCGCCTCGCAAGTTCGTCCACCCGGCGAGCATCTTCAACACCAACGACCAGCACGCATACCTGCGCCTCGACGGCGCCGAGGACGTGCACGTTGGCGATCTCGTCGGCTGCGGCATCTCGCACCCCTGTACAGCCTTCGACAAGTGGCGGCTGATCCCGCTGGTCGACGACAGCTACCGCGTGGTCGACGCCGTCATGACTTACTTCTAGCCGCGCAAGTGCATCACCAGCTGGTCACGCTCGGCGAGGCCATGCTGCGGCTGTCGGTGCGACCGGGCGACAGGCTCGAGGACGCGCCGGCGTTCGATGTTCATGTCGCAGGGTCCGAAGCCAACGTCGCGTACGCGGCCGCGCGAGTAGGACTGAAGTCGGCGTGGGTCTCGGCCCTGCCAGACAGCCCGCTCGGCAGGCGAGTGACGACCACGCTCGAGGCAGGCGGAGTCGACACGTCGCTTGTGCGCTGGGTGGGAGGCGGACGGCTCGGCCTCTACTTCGTGGAGCTGGCGACCGTTCCGCGGACCATCAGCGTCATCTACGACCGCGCCGGCTCGGCGATGGCACGTGCCACCGTCGAAGACTTCGACTGGGCCGCCATCGCCGACACGCGCTTCTTTCACGTTTCGGGAATCACGTTGGGCCTTTCGCCGTCATGCCGTGAGATCGCCAGGCACGCGATGCAGGAGGCGCGGCGATCCGGCGCGACAGTGACGTTCGACGTCAACTACCGCCAGAAGCTGTGGGATCGCGAAGCCGCCGCGAGCGCCGTTCGAGAGATCGCGCCTCTGGTCGACGTGGTCGTCTGCACTCGCGAGGACGCCCGCGACCTCTTCGGTGCGAGGGACGAGCTCGACCTGGGAGTGAAGACGGTGGTGCTGACGATGGGCGCCGATGGCGCCGTGGCTTTCAGCGACGGCGTCACGATCGAGCGGAAGGGCCACACGGTCGCGACCGTTGACCGCGTCGGCGCCGGCGATGCGTTTACGGCCGGCCTCATCTGGGGCCTGAGCGAAGGCTCGCTCGAGCTCGGGCTCGAGCGCGGGCTGGCGATGAGCGCGCTGAAGATGAGCTTGCACGGCGACCTGTTCAGGCTCGACGCAAGCGACGTCACCGCGCTGATCGCGCGCGAAGGACGTGAGGTGGGCAGGTGAACGAGCTCGCGTTCATGCCCGCGACGGAGCTGCTGGCGCGCATCGGGCGGCGCGACCTGTCGCCGGTGGAGGTTGTGGACGCGTTTCTCGAGCGCATCGGGCGGCTGAACAAGGAGCTGAACGCCTACGTGCTGGTGCTGGGCGACGAGGCGAAGCAGAAGGCGCGCGACGCCGAGAAAGTTCTAATGGGCAAGAACGAGCATCCGCCCTTGCTCGGACTGCCGATCGCGATCAAGGACCTCTTCGACATGAAGGCGGGCGTGCCCAACACGTTCGGGTGCAAGCCGTTCAAGGACTACGTGCCGACGGCCAGCGCCACGTACGTCGAGCGCCTCGAGCGGGCGGGCGCGATCGTGCTCGGCAAGACGAACACGCCGGAGTTCGGCCACAAGGGCATCACCGACAACTACCTGTTCGGCCCTACCAGCACGCCGTTCCACATCGGCAAGAACGCCGGGGGCTCGTCGGGCGGCAGCGCCGCTGCGGTCGCGGCTGGGCTTGCGCCCATCGCGCAGGGCTCCGACGGAGGCGGCTCGATCCGCATCCCCGCCGCCTGGTGCGGCGTGTTCGGATTCAAGTCATCGTTTGGGCGGGTTGCGGCGGCGGCGCGGCCGGACGCGTTCATGCTCGCCGTGCCGTTCGCGCACGCAGGTCCCCTGGCGAGGTCGGTCGCCGACGCGGTGCTGATGCTGAACGTCATCAGCGGGCCGGACGACCGGGACCCGTACAGCCTGCCGGCGGATGGGGCCGACTACATGGCCGCCACGCGGCGCGGCATCAAAGGGCTTCGCGTGGCGTGGAGCCCGGACCTCGGCGTCTTCCCCATCCAGCGCGAGGTCGCAAGGGTCACCGCCCAGGCGGTGCGCGCGTTTGAGGACGCAGGCGCGACCGTCGACGAGGTGAAGGTGAAATTCCCGCGCGGCCAGGCCGAGCTGTGCGACGCGTGGCTGCGGCAGAGCGCGGTGCGCGCGGCGGAGTCGGCTGAAGGCCTCAAGCAGAGCACGGGCATCGACCTGCGCGGCTCTCACCGCAACGAGGTACCCCCGGAGTTCGCCGAGAGCCTCGACCTCGGTCATCGCCTGAGCGCGATGGACTACCGGCGCGACGACGTGATCCGCACCGAGGTGCTCGACGGACTGCAGGACGTGTTCGACCAGTACGACCTGATCGTCAGCCCGACGCTTGCCGCGCTGCCCGTCGACAACGCGCGCAACGGCAACACGCTGGGGCCGAGCGAGATCGAGGGCGAGCGCGTCGATCCGTGGATCGGCTGGTGTTTGACCTACCCGTACAACTTCACGGGCCATCCAGCCGCATCGGTGCCCGCGGGCCTTTCGAAGGACGGCCTGCCGGTCGGCCTCCAGGTCGCCGCGCGACGCTTCGCCGACGAGACGTTGCTCGCCGCGTGCGGCGCCTTCGAGGAGGCGCGACCATGGGCCGCGACCTACAGGCGCTAATCCACTTTTGTGCGCAATTACACGTTCTGCGCGCGGCTTAACGTGTTTTTGTGCACAAATGCAGTTAGCTGACGCCCGCTGTCGCCATCACCGGGCGGATCCTGTCGACCGCCAGCTCTGCGTCGCGCAAGAGTCCCGCCTTGTCGGCGAGCACGAAGATGTTCGCCAGGTGCACGGCCGAGCGCCCGCTCTCCAGCCCGCCGACCATCCGGAAATGGTCCTGGTGCCCGTTCAGGTACGCCATGAAGACGACGCCGGTCTTGTAGTAGAAGGTCGGCGCCCCGAACACGTGGCGCGAAAGCGGCACCGTGGGCTCGAGGATCTGGTGGAACGACCGATCGTCGCCCTCGTCGAGCGCCAGCAGGGCCGCGGACGCCGCCGGCGCGATCATGTCGAACGCGCCCAGCAGGGCATCGCTGTGGTGCGTGCCGTCGCCGCCGATCGTGGTCGGGTAGTCGAAGTCGTCGCCGGTCAGCATGCGCACGCCCTCGGGCAGGCGCGCGCGCATCGAGATCTCGCGTTTCTGATCGAGCAGTGAGAGCTTCAGGCCCTCGACCTGCTCCTTGTTCGCCGTGATGATCGCGAGGCACGATTCCATCGCGACGTCGAGGTCGACGTGGCCCCAGTACCCGCGAAGGGCGGGATCGAACGCCTCGCCCAGCCAGTGGATCAGGGCCGGCTGCTTCAGCTGCGAGAGCACACGGCCGTACACACGCGTGTAATCGTCGGGACCCCGCGCGATTCGGGCCAGCTCGCGGCTTGCCATCACCACCACCTGGCCGCCCACCTTTTCGACGTATTCGCACTGCTCCTCGTACGCGGCCTCGATATCCCGCAGATCGCGCGCCGAGCCGGGAGCGAGGTGATCGGTGTGCGCGCCGCACACGATTCGCCCGCCGACCGCTTTGGCCTCGGCCACCGAGCGGCGGATGAGCTCCTTGCTCGCCTCCCAGTCCAGGCCCATCCCTCGCTGCGCGGTGTCCATCGCCTCGGCGACGCCGAGTCCGTACTTCCAGATGTGGCGCCGGAACGCGAGCGTGCGCTCCCAATCGATGACCGCGGGAGACGCAGGGCTCACGTCCGCGAACGGGTCCGCGACGACGTGCACCGCCGCGTACGGCAGTCGAGAGCGGGGCGGCGCGCCACCCTCCGCGTACAGGAAACGGCCGCTCGGGGTGTAGTCGTAGACCTCGCCGCCGGCGCGCGGAAGCCGGACGCTCTCAGCCATCTGGAGAGCCACCATACAATCGTTGCGCCTTGAAGCTGGGGGTCTTCCTGCCGTCGTACCTGCTGCCTGGTTCAGAGCAGCGGCACGGGGATCAGATCCGGCGGTTCGCCGCACGCGCCGAGGAGCTCGGCTTCGAGTCCCTGTTCATCACCGACCACCTGCTGACAGCGCATCGCTTCTACCGCGTGAGCTGGACAGAGCCGTTGATGACCCTCGCTCACGCGGCCGCGGTCACGTCGCGCATCAAGCTGGGCACCTCGGTGCTGGTGCTGCCGACGCACAACCCGGTGGTGCTCGCCAAGGAGATCGCGACGCTGCAGCACCTCTCCGGCGGCCGCTTCATCTACGGAATCGGCACGGGCTGGTACCCACCCGAGTTCGAGTCGACCGGCGGCACCATCCAGCAGCGCGGGCGGCGCACCGATGAGGTGCTCGAGGCGTCCATGCAGCTGCTGAAAGCGCAAGGGCAATCCTTCGAGGGCAAGTACCATCAATTCAAGGACATCACCGTCGAACCGCTGACCGCGCCGCCGCCGGTGTGGGTTGCGGGCGGACGCCAGTACGCGCACCAGGCATCGCCCGAGCAAGCGCGAATGGATGCCAATGTCTTGCGGCGCATCTGCCGCTGGGACGGCTGGATCGCGCGTCCGACGTCGCCGCCCGATTCGATCGCGGCCGACCTCGACGAGATCGATGGCGAGCTGAAGCGCCGGGGCACGTCGCGCGAGCGCAAGGGCTTTGTGGTCGCGCACGAGAACTTCGCCTGGCTCACCGAGAAGACGAAGCGAGACGAGGTCATCGACGAGCAGCGCGCCAGGATGCTCGCGGTCGTGTCGGACGAGCGGCCATGGGACTACATCGAGGCGGTGTACCTGACAGGGACCATCGACGAGGTGCAGCGCCGGATCCAGCAGCGCATCGACGTCGGCGTCGAGCACCTTTTCCTGCACACGATGACCGCAGACCTTTCGCAGCTCGACCTGTTCGCGAGGCATCTGCTCGAGCCTTTCGAGAGCGCGGTTCCATCGGGAGCGCGGTCCTGAGCCTCGACGGGCGGACCGCCCTCGTCACCGGCGGAACCAAGGGCATCGGCCTGGCCATCGCGCATGCGCTCGCGGGCGCCGGCGCGGAGGTGATCGCAGTCAGCCGCATGCGCGAGAACATCGACGCCGTCAACCACGACGGCTCGGGCGTGAAGGCCCAGGTGTGCGACGTCAGGGACCGGGCCGCGCTGGAGAAGCTGCGCGATTCTTTGCCGAAGCTCGACATCCTCGTCGCCAACGCCGGCACCAACAAGCGAGTCGAAGCGGTCGATCTCGATGACGCTTCGCTGCGCGAGCTCATCGACACGAACTTCTACGGTGTGTTCGTCACCTGCCAGGTGATGGCGCCGCTGCTTCTGGCGAAACCCGGCGGCCGCGTCATCGTCACGTCCTCGGTCAGCGCCATCCACGGGCAGCGCCTCCGCGTGGCGTACTCGGGAACCAAGGGCGCGCTTTCCGCGATGGTGCGCGCGCTGGCGGTCGAATGGGGCCCCAGCGGATGCACCGTGAACGCGATCGGGCCGGGGATCACGCGGACGCCGCTCGTCCAGGGTTACATGGACGCCAACCCGCAGCGCGTCGAAACGGCCATCGCCAGCACGCCTCTGCGGCGCATCGGGGAGCCTGATGACATCGCGCCGCTGGCCGTGTTCCTCGCGTCCGACGGCGCGCGGTTCATCACCGGCCAGACCATATTCGTCGACGGTGGGTTCACCGCCGGCAGTGACTGGTGGTGACCGTGGGGGGCAAGAGCATCGACGACATCAAGGTCGGGCTCAGCACGCGCTTCAGCAAGACCGTCAGCGAGTCGGACGTCTACCTGTTCGCCGGCATCACCGGCGACCTCGACCCGAATCACGTCGACGAGGAGTACTGCAAGCGCACTTCGCTCGGTCATCGCGTCGCGCACGGCGCGCTCATCGTCGGCTACATGTCCGCCGCGTCGACCCGCATCCTGGAGGACTTCGAGCGGCCGATGGTTTCCGCCGGTTACGACCGCATCCGCTTCATCAAGCCGGTGTATCTCGGGGACACCATCACCATCGAGTACGTCATCACGTCGCTCGACCGCGAGCGCGAGCGGATCACTTCGAAGGTCGAGGTGAAGAACCAGCATGGCGAGCTGGTATGCGTGGCCGACCACATCATGCAGCTCGTAGATTGACGAAGCCTCTTCGCACGCTCGAAGGCGTTCGCATCGCCGCGTTCACGCAGTTCCTTCTCGGCCCCGCCGCCGTGCAGCACCTGGCCGACCTGGGCGCGGACGTGGTCAAGGTGGAAGCGCCCGGCGGCGCGTGGGAGCGGACCTGGTCGGGCGCGGAGACTCACCGCAACGGGGTCAGCACGCTCTTCATGCTCGCCAACCGAAACCAGCGCAGCCTCGTCCTCGACCTGAAGTCGGACGCCGGCCGCGAGGCGGCGCTGCGGCTCATCGCGAAGTCCGACGTGATGGTCTCGAACTTCCGGCCTGGCGCCATGGAAAGGCTCGGCCTCGGCTACGACGACGCCCGCAAGGTGCGGCCCGACATCATCTACGCGACGGCCTCGGGCTACGGCAGCGACAGCCCGTTCCGCGACCTGCCTGGCCAGGACCTGCTCATCCAGGGGCTGTCGGGCGTCGCCTGGCTCACGGGCCGCGCCGGCCACGACCCGACGGTCGTCGGAGCCGCGGTGGTCGACATGCACGGTGGCGCGCTGCTGGCGATGGGCATCCTGGCCGCGTTGTTCCATCGCGAACGCACCGGCGAAGGCCAGCAGGTCGAGGTCGCGATGGTGCAGGCTGCCTTCGACCTCATGATCGAGCCGGTCGTGTACGCGGCAAACGGCGCGAAGCTCCAGCGGCCGGCAGAAGAGATCGCCGACACCTTCCACTCCGCGCCCTACGGCGTGTACGCCACCTCGGACGGGTATGCAGTCATCTCCATGGTGCCCGTGAAAACCCTGGTCGAGGTGCTCGGCGAGCCGCCGCTTGCAGGCGGCCTCGACGACCCGGCCGTCGCCTTCACCCGGCGCGACGAGATCCGCGCAATCCTTGGCCCCCTGGTGGCCAAGCACAAGACGGCCGAGCTGGTCGAGCGGCTGCGCGCTCACCACATCTGGTGCGCGCCGGTGCAGACCATCGACGAAGCCCTCGCCGATCCGGCGGTGAAGCACCTCGACCCTTTCGTTGAGATGGACCATCCGCGGGCAGGCAAGGTGAAGGCGCTGCGCCATCCTGTCCGCTACGGCGCGGGCGAACCCGAGCTGCGCCGATTGCCACCCGAAGTCGGCGAGCAGAGCCGGGAGATCTTGCGCGAGCTCGGCTTCTCCGACGATGAGGTGACCAGGATGGCGCCCGCATGAAGGCCCGCGTCGATCACGTGGGCGTGGTGGTCGCGTCGCTCGAGCGGACGGGCGAGTTCGTGCGTGACGTGCTCGGGCTGGAGCTGACGCTCGAGCCGCCGCCCCTACCCGGTGGCGTGAACACCGCGTTCTACGGCGAGGGGGCGCGCGTCGAGCTGATCCAGATCGCCGATTCGAAAGCGCGCGAGCGCAGGCTTGGCGACGCCGAGGCGCGCGTGGAGCACATCGCCCTCGAGGTCGAAGACGTGCTCGCGCTCATCGAGCAGCTGAAGGCAAAGGGCGTGCGCTTCACCACCGATGAGCCGGTGCGTGTGCGCGAAAACCTCGTCCTCTGGACGCTGCCGGAGACTTCGGCCGGCGTGATGTGGCAGCTGTTCAGTCGAGCGCGGCCATGATCGCGTCCGCCAGCCGCGCCAGCCGGCGCTCCTGGACAGGCCACCCCGACTGCCACGCGCGGTTGGTCAGCAGCACCACCGCCAGTCCTTCTTCGGGGTCGGCCCAGGCGATCGAGCCGCTCGCGCCGTAGTGCCCGAAGGCGGTGGGGTGACTTCGATCGCCCATGTAGTCGCTCGACTCGCCGCCTCTGACCTCCCAGCCGAGTCCCCAGGGCACGCTCGCACGCGGCGGTCGCGACGGATCCCAGGTCACGTCGCGCTGGGTCGGCGCCACTGACGCCGGCGCCTCTGGCGGCGCGGCCTGCTGGGTGATCATCGACGTCCGCGCCGCGCGCGACAGGCTCTTCGAATCCTTGTCCGGCAAGAACGCCGATATGAAAGTGAGCACGTCGCGAGCACGGACGTAGAGCCCGCCCCACGGGAATCCCAGCGAGCGGAAGTACTTCGAGTTGCCGATCTCCCAGTCCAGGCCCTCCTGTCCGGTCGACTCGACCCACGCGATGCGCCGCTGCTGCTCTTCATCCGGCAGGAAGACGGCGTCGGTGATTCCCATTTGGTGCAGCAGGTCGAGCGTGAGATTCCAGTAGGCCTCAATCGCCCGGCCCTGGCCACCGCCGGCGCGGCGGCCGATGCATTCGGCGATCAGGCCGAGGCCGACCGAGCTGTACAGGTGCCACCGCCCAGGCTGGAAGTGCAAGTCCTCGTCCATGAATGAAGCAATGAAATCGTCGACCGGCGCGTGGCGCTTGCGCATGGCGAGGTTGTCGCGGCTGAATCCTGCGAGGCCTGACGTGTGCGTGAGCAGGTGACGTGGCGTGACGTCGCGCCGCCAGGGCCGCTCGTCGCCGGCTCGCGCGAACTCGGGCAGCACGTCTGCGAGAGGAGCGTCGACGCTCAGCAGGCCGCGGTCGACGCAGGCCATGAACGCGGCCGCCGTGACCGGCTTGGTGATGGACGCGATGCTCCAGAGTGTGTCCGCCGTGGCGGGGACGTGGCGGTTCGCGTCGGCGACACCCCAGCAGCGCTCGACAAGCAGTTCGTCCCCGCGCGATACGAGCAGCGCCGCGCCCGGCAAAACGCCCTCTGCAACCCAGCCCGCGACCAGGCTGACGGCCGATTCGAGGCTGCCGCTCACAGCGGCCCAGCCTAAACGAGAGCGAGAGCACAAAAGAGTGGAGCGGCGCAGGGGTGACGCGCCGCTCCACACCGAAGGGGTGAGTGAGCTCTAGAAGTCGGTCTTGCCTGGAATGTACTTGCTCGGTGCGTTGCCGCTCGGCGCCGTGTTCCGATAGTCGTCCTGGTTCAGGACGGTGCCCGGGGCCGCGTGCGTCTGAACGACCTGTGGAGCCTTGCCCGAGGAGGTCACGCCGCTGGCGACGAATGCGCCGCCAACACCGAGTACCGCCGCCGCCATGAGCGCCGCCAGGATGATCCACAACTGCCTGTAGCTCTTCGATCCCTGAAACGTCCGTCTCGCTTCCATCGCATTTACCTCGTTGTTTTTTGTTGTTTGCCGGGGTCAACACGAGCGTATGGACGCGAGTGACCTGCTCCTATGTCGAGCGACACAGATCCCCGGTGACGTTCAGCACAGGTAGCTTCCCCCACCCCTGACCCCTCCCCCCCAGGGTGGGGAGGGTGCCTAGCCCAGATGCCAGCGGTGTAAAAAAAGTGGAGCGGCGCAGGGGTGATGCGCCGCTCCACACCAGAGGGGAGAGCTCTAGAAGACGGTCTGCTTGCTCGGCTTGCTGGGGCTGTTGACCGGCGCGGATGAGTTCCGGTCGTAGTCCTGGCGCAGGACCGTGCCCGGGGCCGCGTGCGTCTGAACGATCTGCGGGCCCTTGCCTGAGGAGGTCAAACCGCTGGCGACGAATGCGCCACCGATACCGAGGACCGCCGCCACCATGAGCGCCGCCAGGATGATCCACAACTGCCTGTAGCTCTTCGCGCCCTGAAACGTCCGTCTCGCTTCCATCGTATTTACCTCGCTGTTTTTGTTATTTGGCCTTTGCCAATGCGAGCGTATGGACGCGAGTGAGCCGCTCCTATGTCACGCGACACACGTGACGCGTGACGTCCGACACAGTTCGATCAGCCGACGCGGTATGCAGCCACAGGATGCGCGAAGCCCTTGAGCTCGAGCATCTCGTGCTGCGCGTCGACGTGATCGCGCAGGCGGCGCCACGCCTCCTCGCTCAGCACGATCTGGTTCGGCCCGGCCTGCCCCTGCAGGCGCGACGCCAGGTTGGTCGTCTCGCCGAGGACGCTCAGGTTGGCGTCCTTGCTAAGCCGGCCGACGATGGCGGGACCGGTGGCGATGCCGATGCCGAGCGCGATCCCCATGTAGCGAGCGCGATCGCGCATGGCCATCGCCGCGCGCAGCGCGTGACCGGCGTGATCGACCGACGCGCCGCTCACGTTGAAGGTCGCCATAACCGCGTCGCCGGCGAACTTGTCGACGGTGCCGTGGTGCCGCGCCACCTCGCGCGCGGCGGACCGCTGCAGCGAGGCGATCTTGTCCGCCATCACCGCGGGCGCGGTCGACTGGCTCATCTCGGTGTAGCCGCGGACGTCCGCGAACAGCACCGTGACGAATCGCTCGCCGGTGGCGCTTGGCTCCGCCACCCGTGCCGCGGGCTCCGCGACGTCCAGCTCGATGCCCAGCTTCTCAGCCACCTTCAGGGCGTGCCGCCGCTGCGACCAGTGCTCCCTCTCTTGGGCGCTGGTTACGACCTGCTTCAGCAGTAACGTCGCCGCGGTGTGGCTGCCCGAATGCGCGCTTGCCTCCGCAAGCGCTAGCAGTGCGCGATTCGCGAAGCGCAGCGCGCCAACCTTGCTCGCGAGCTCGACGAACGACGGCGCCAGACTCAGCACCGTCGGGTAGTCCTCCCTCGCCCACGCCAGGTCGATTCGGAGCCCGCGGAAAAATCCGGTATCCGGTGCGGTCTTCACCTCGGCTTCGACCCGATCCAGCGCGCCGAGATCGACCAGCGCCTGCATCGCCAGCGTGCGCTCCACCGCCCAGGGCCAGTCGCGTACAAGGCTCTCCACAGGTTGGGCCTCAATGACCGCGTGGGCGTCTGCGCCCTCGGCCACAGCAATCTGCAGCTCGGCACCCCACCTGGAGAGCTGTTCCTGTCGGTACAGCGATGCGTCGGCGCGGGGCAGGGCCGCGCGCGCCGCCTCAACCCGCCCGAGCGAGGCATACGCGTGGACCAGCGTGCAGTTCGTCCAGAACACGCTCATCGCCCACTCCCTGGTCTCGGACGCCTTACGCGCTGTCTCGGCGATCTCGGCGCCGCGCGCCGGGAATCCCCTGGCGACCGCCAGCATCGCCTCGCTGTCCAGGGTCGAGAAGTGGTGAGCGTCGAGGCCGCGCATGCGTTCCAGCCGCGTGGGAATCTCGTCCCAGCGTTCGAGCGGCAGAAACAGAAGGACATTGTTCAGGGCCGACAGCGCCGACCAACTCCAACCTTTCTCCATCGAAACCGCCGCCGCTCGATCGAGCCAGTCCACCGCCTCGTCGGCCCGGCCCTCGTTCGCAAGGCCGAGCCCAATCAGCCCCTGGGCGCGCACCTGCGACATGCCGGCCGATGCCGCTTCGGCAGCCTCCAGGCCCCGGTGAGCCCACTGGGTGCATCCCTCGCCGTCGAACTGGACGATCCGGAAGAACGCCATGTGGTTGTAGGCATCGGCGAGCTCGGCGCTTGGCCCCAGAGGCTCCAACACCGCGATGGCGCTCTTGAGCTCTTGGTCTGCCTGGAAGTGCTGCATTCGCGGGTAGTTGGACATTGCCAGGGCCACCTTCACGCGGGCCGCCTCGACCGGCCGGCCGCACTCTTCGAATAGGGCGACCGCCTCCTCGAGCCGGCGCACGGCCGCCCCGGCGGCGCCATGCCTGCTCACATACCTGAGGCATTTGCCAAGCCGCTGCAACACGTCGGCGCGCTGCAGCCGATCGGTGACGTGCGGCAGTGCCTTCTCGTACAGGTCGGCGGCGTCGCTCATCGCCCACGCGTCTTCGGCCAGGGCAGCGGCCTGCAGACATAGCGGCACGGCGTCCTTGGCGCGGCCGGCGGCGATTTGGTGGCGCGCGATCTCGACCGGGCTCGCACCCGGTTGCGACATCAGCGTCTCGGCCGCGCGGCTGTGATACGCCTGCCTCTCGGTGGAGACCAGGTCCTCATACACGGCGTCCTTCGTGAGCGAATGGCGAAAGCGATACGTGCCGTTCGACTGTGGGTCCTCGCCCACCAGCTGCTGCTGCATGCAGGCACGGAGCCCTTCCTGGACGGTCGCCAGGTCTTCGCCGGTGACCGAGATCAAGGTGTCGTCGGCGAAAGGATCACCGAGCACGGCCGCTGCGCGCAGCATGCGCAGGTGATCGGGATCAAGCCGCTCCAACCGGGCCAGGATTGTCTCTCGCACGGTCCTCGGCAGCTTGAACTCGCCCAGCTCCTTGCGCCGCCAGCCGCGTTCGGTGCGATAGAAGTCGCCGCGGTCGAGCGCTTCCTTCAGCAGCTCTTCCAGCACGAAAGGATTGCCCTCCGATCGCTCATGCAGAAACCGATTGGTGTCCTGCGACGAGGGCTCGTCGAATATGGCCTCGACCATGCCTTGCACCTCGGACTCGTCCAGAGCCTTGAGTTCCACCACCTGTGCAAGTCCATTCCGGCGCCACGCCTCGAGATACGGGCTGAGCGGGTGGTTGCGGGTGACTTCGTCGGAGCGAAACGTCCCGAGCACCATGATCGGAGCGCCCTCGACGCGCCTGACCAGGTAGTCGAGCAGCTCGCGGCTCGAATCGTCCGCACCGTGTAGATCTTCGAGGACGAGCATCAGCCCAGACGGTGCCGACGCAACCTCCAGCAGGTGCAGCACCGCCTCGAAGAAGCGAAGCTTCGCGTGGCCGGGGTCACCGGCCTCGGGCGGCGCCACGCCCAGGCGTGGAAAAAGGTGGCCGAGCTCGGCGGCCGATCCGCCCAACCTGGCGCGGAGCGAATCGAGGTCACTGTGCCCGACGTAGTTGCCCAGCGCTTCGAGGAAAGGCAAGTACGGCACCGCCGGTGCCATGTCCGAGCAAGCGCCGCTGAATGTAGCGAGCCCCATTCGCGCTGCACGCTCGGCCATCTCGCGCACGAGTCTCGTCTTGCCCATGCCGGCCTCGGCGGTGAGCAGCATCACGCGTCCTTCGCCGCGCAACGCGGCCAGTAGACCGTCCTCGAGCTCGGTGAGCTCAGGCTCCCGGCCGACCAGGATCGGACAAAGCGCGCGAACGAAGGCCACGATGCGGCGAATCCTAGACCTGGGTTGCCGCTTTATCCGCCGCGCGCTTTGAGTAGCAGTACTCGCGGGCCACGTGTCGCTCGAGGGCGGCACGATCCTTCAAACCGAGCTCGCGACTGTGTCTGTCGAGGTCGGCCGGAACCGGCCGGCCCAGACGGTCTTCGAAATACCATTCAAACAGCGCGCGCGCGTCCAGACCAACGTCGGTGAAGCTCGGGTCCTCCAGCCCATGCGCCGAGAGCCAGCGCTGTTTGCTCTGCGCACGCTCAGCCAGGCGTGCGTAGTCTCCAGAAGCACGCAGGTGATCCAGGAAGTAACCGCTTGCGTCGGCGGCGGCCAATCCTCGAATCCAGTCCACCCTGGCCTCGTCGTCGAGCAGCATCGCCAGTCGCGTTTCGTCAAGTTGGTTGTCGCCCATCCATGCTCGGCGCGTCTGGTCGTCGGTCACCTGGTGCCGTCGCCAGAACCGCGCGGCCGCGAGAGCCGACTGACCGCCCGCATCAGCCAGGCCCTGCACGTATGACTGCCTGACGGCGAGCACGCGCAGCAGGGCCGCTTGCTGCACCTGTCCAAAGCGCGCCTCATCGAGTCGGAGCTCCTCGAGCACCGCATCGAGCAGCACCGGTTGGGACCCGGCGGCGTCGCCGGCCAGGCGGGAAGCGGACTCCCACATCGAGGAGTTCTCGAACCAGTACTGAACGCGCTTTGGCTCCATGCCTTTGCGGAGCCGACGCTTGATCGTCCGAAGCATCGCGATGGCGTCCGCGCGCTTCTGCGAGGCCCGGCCGTCGACTAGCCATCCCTTGAATCTGTCCACCTCGCGCGATGAGGCTCCAGCATCTCGCGCGTAGGCGAGGATCAGCTCGTAGCGCCGGTAGGGGTAGAACATCGCCTTCGCCGCAGCCTCGATGCAGGCGTGTGTCTCCCGGCTGATCACGGCTGCGTCGAGCGCTCGCCCCAACGTGAGGCGGACGTCGACCATCGCCTCCGAGGCCGGCCGAAAGTCGAACTCGGCGCCCGCATGGGCCACAGCCACCTCGTCGTCGTCTTCCAGCGCGCCGTCGCGGAATGCTTCGAAGATCGCGCCGACTCCTTCCATGCCGAACGCCTCCAGCTCGGCTGCGCGCAGGGCTCCCATGCTGGCCGCGCCGAAAACATGGATTCCCCGGCTCATCGCCCAGAGGATCTCCTTGTGCCACACCGCCGGCACGCGCTCGAAGTAACCGTCGATGATGCCTATCACCTGCGGACCACGACGCGCCCACCGATAGACGTCGCCTTCTGATGCAGGCGGCAAGTACTCGGCGTCCAGTACGCGCCTGGCGTCGGCAGCGCTGAGCGTCGGGCCGGTGAAAATGACAACGCTCATGCCCTTGCCATAGCGACCTCGCGCGCCCTCTTGCCCGGCACGTAGCCGGGGATCTCGTGCAGGCCCTCCAGACCAGGGATCACGACACGCACGACGGGCAGATCAAGGAACTCTTTGGTGAGGTCGACCGTAATGACCTCACGAATACCCGCCCGCTGAAGCCGGCCGAGCTCCCACTCGACGTCGCCGTCGAGGGTGTCGGAGTTCCAGTCCGGAGCTTCGAGGAAGCTTTTCAACCTCGGACGGCCCACCTGGCCGCGCAGCGCAACCAAGTTGGCGTCGTGATTGTGGCGCACATAGAGGTCGCGACTCAGGTCATCCCTTGATCCGGAGATCTGCACGAGCCGGCTCTGCGCGGCCTCGGTAAGCGCGCGGAGCAGCGCGATCGAGCGTGACGGATGGCAGCCGGCGCCGGCGGCTGGCGCCAGGGGACGGTCCGGATAGTCTTCGGGTTGGAAGATCACGCATAAGAAGGACGCGATCCCGACGTCGGTGGTGGTCTCCCACACCGCGACCGCGAGGCGCGCTCGCTCGAAACGATCGAGAACCTGGCGGCAAGCGGGGTCGTTGACGGTGGCCACCTCGACGCTCCGCGCCACCTGCTCCGCCGGTCCGCGCAGCATCCACAACGAGGTGGAGTCTCGTTCGACCACCTCGCAGATGGCATGACTGATCGCCTCCAGGCGGTGATTGCCTGAGGCCAGGCCATTGGACGAGCCGGCGAAGCAGCCGGTCCCCGGTGGGTACGGCCACGTGTAGTCGGAGTGCACGAGCTCGTGGGGCACAAACACTGGTTCGCCGGTGAGCAGGTCAAGTCCTTCGCACCACAGGATCCGCATGTTGGAGTGGAAAGAGCTTGTCGCCACTGCAGGCAGGAGATCGACGTCCGCCACTCGGTGCGTGAAGCGGAGCTCGTCGAGGCTGCAGTAGCGCAAGGGCAAGGTGATCGTCTCGGCGTGGTAAGCCTCGACCGACTCCATCACGGCCGACGCCTTGGCGGCCAGAAGATCGAGGCCCTTTCCCTGCGTGACGGCCAGTGAGCGCGAGTTCGGGCGTGTCACCGTCACCACAGGGATGCCAAGGTCGTCCAGGCCGGTGACGTTGGCCACACGGGTGATTCCCATCACCGGCGCGAAACGCAGGGCCCACCTCACGGTTTCCGCGGGGGGAATCATCCGATGCGTCCCGGCTCGGTATCCCTTGACTACCGGCATCGCGCTGGGCCTAACGGGGCAGGCGGGGTCCCTCGAACCACCACCAGGCGCCGCTCAGCGGGCCGAAGAGCTGTTCCAGGAGCTCCAGGATGTCCTCCGGAAGATCGTTGGCGGGTTGCCGTGACGGGTGGCCCCTGGCGTACTTCGTGAGGGCCTTCTCAAGCTGTGAGCCTTTGCGGATCTTTACAGGTTTCTGGTGATCTGCGCGCAGGACGTAAAAGTCACCGGTCGCACTGCGCATGACCATGCCGCGGGCCGGTTTGCTTCGAGCTGCCATGAGAGTTCGTTACCTCCACACGCAACCAACCGGACGGGGTGGCCGAATTGTATGCGTGGCCTGGGTTCAGTCAAGCCAGGCGAATTCGCACTCGAGCACGAACTGCAGCAGCTCGACGAGCTGGCGGTGCAGCGGGCGGTTGCCCTCACGTGCCGCTCGGACCTCGGCCATCTTGCGCACGTACTCGTGGTAGTTGTCGCTCATCTCTCTCGACCTCCTTCGACGGCCAGCATGGAGGTCGAAAAGCGCGCGGCCTATGCCGCGCGTCACGCACCCCTTGTGTCGTTCGTCACTCCCCGCGTCGGCGCAGCTCCTCCGGCCGCAGCAGCGTGATGCGGCCTCTATCGAGGCTGATGTAGCCGAGCGAGGCGAACCGCGAAAGCGCGCGGTTGACGTTCTCGCGGCTGGCCCCCACCAGGCCGGCGAGCGTCGACTGCGACAGCGCGAGCGTGGGCTGCGTCCCCGCCAGCTCGAGCAGCTTGCGCGCCACCCGCCCGGGGATGTCGCGGACCGCCAGGTCGACGAAAGCCTCGTCCTTGGTGCGGATGTAGGAGGTCAGCACGTTGACCACGCCCCACATCGCCGCCGGGTGGGCGGTCAG
>Ga0207646_10002499_pt1 | contig 21722 bp, 21 predicted proteins | sample KBSK5502metaG_FD_184343 | JGI IMG/M metagenome (GOLD analysis project Ga0207646, IMG submission 184343) | Corn, switchgrass and miscanthus rhizosphere microbial communities from Kellogg Biological Station, Michigan, USA - KBS K5-50-2 metaG... | ecosystem: Host-associated > Plants > Roots >... | reverse complement strand
GCTTCGGTCGCACAACGTGCGAGACATCGCGCTTCAGCAACGCAGGGCTGTCGCGCACGATTTCGCCATAGGTCACACGGCGCCCGTCGGTTGCGCCAACCACGCCATGCTCGACCGTCAGCGTCGTCGCATCAGCCTTCAGATGATCCGCCGCGGCAGCCACGAGCAGCGAGCGCGCATACGCGCCGGCCGCGCGCAGCGCGGAGCCGCTTTGCTCGATCGACTGCGAGCCGAACGTGTAGCCCTCGTCCGGGCTGCGCGCCGTGCTGGCCGAGACCATGCGAATCTGCTCGAGGCCAACGTCCATCTCCTCGGCGGCTATCTGCGCGAGCGCCGTCAGAATCCCCTGACCGAGTTCGGCCTTGCCGGTATACACGGTGACGCTGTTGTCATCGGCAACAGCGATCCAACCGTCGAGCCGCTTCGTCTTCGCGAAGCTCATCGGCGGCGGACCTTCGACCACCTGTGCGCGCCCGATCGTTGGCGCGAGCGAAAACGTAGCGACGATCGCGCCGAGCCCGAGACAGAAGCGTCGCCGGGCGATCTCCCAATCTTCCTTGGCGGTGTCCTTTGCGTCGGCTGTGCTCATGATGACTTGATCGACGCGCGGCGTACCGCACGCACGATGCGGTTGTGCGAGGCGCAACGGTACAGATTGCTCGCCAGCGATTAGTTCATCGCGCTCAAGCGCGTACTTTCACGGCTTGGCACCGGGGACAGGGGGCGTGCCGGGTGCGTGCTCCGGGCCTTCGATGTCAAGCGGCGCCTTTGGCTTGCGCGCAGCCGCCGCTTTGTTGCATTCAGTACGCTCCTTGCCACTGAGCTTCGCGCAGGGATTGGCGGACTTGGTGAACCGTGTGGTGGGTGGGGTTCCGGGCTCCTTTGCGGGTTCGTCGACATCTACGCGGATCGGCGGTTTGGCGCGTCCGGCCTTGCTCAAACAATCGCTGCGAGCCTGGCCTGTGAGGCCCGCGCACGGCGCAGGAGTTTTCGGCTTGAAGGTCGACGTAGGCGGCGTGCCGGGTGCATGTTCCGGCGCGTCGACATCCACTGGGGATCGTTGTGCCTTTGAACCAGTGGAGGCACCCTGCTTGACACAATCGTCACGCGCTTGCCCGGTGAGGTTGGCGCATGGATCGGCGGCTGATGCGGCCACGGGAACGATAAAGTTCATAACAAGAACCAACAGGACTGCTCGCAAAATAACCTCGCTCATTCGGTATCCCGTCGCTTCGCGCTCCAAACACCCGATTCGTACCACGGGACGTCTAGAACACGACTTGCAGTCCGATGCCGGCGCCCGACTGTCGCTCGCCGGGCAAAGCATTGCGATCCGTTTGCGTGTACGTTGCCGACCGCTTATTGATCACCTGATATAGCGTACCCCAGACATCGACATTCTGGGCGATGTTGTACATGTAAATGGCACTCCAGGCCTGCGCGCCAAGTCCGTTCGTGGTGCAGTCGGCACCGTTCACCTTCGAGCAGTTGCCGTCCAGCGCCTTGTTATAGCGGAGAGCCACAGTACTCGACGATCCAAAGCCGTAAGCACCGAACAGCAGGAATGCGTCTCGGCTGTACTTGTTGACGTTCGGGCCGATCGTATCGTCACTCTTGTAACCAAGCCGTTCCCACTGAGCGGCAACCTGCAGCCTCGGAGTAAAGCGATAGGTTGCGGTGGCGACATAGCCGTAGTCACGAGAAGAAGAGTTGGTCGCCGTGGCCCCCGGCCCACCCCCGAGAAACGCCATGCCGAAGTAGTCACGATGCTGCTCGTATCCAGCCTTGAGCGCTACGGGCCCTTTGTCGTAGAAGAGCGCCGCCGAATAGATGGTTGGGCTGATCGTCGGAGCGTCTGGCGCCACAGATACGCGAGACGTGCCCGTATTCAGCGAGTGGGCAACCCTTGCCGACCATCCATCGAAGACCGGAGTCCAATAGTTGATGCTCCGTCCCTGTCGTCGAGAAAATGTCGCGTCCGCGACTGTTCCGCTTCGCCCGGGCTGCTGAGCCACCGGCGGGACGTTGAACCCGGGGTTGGACAGCAACGTCGGCTCACTGAACGAGTTGCCCTTGAGGATACCGATCGTGCAACAGGCGTAGAAATAGGGCGTGAAATTCGTGCCGACAAAAATGAACCCGTAGGTATCGCTCTGCAGACCCACCCAGCTGTTACGGCTGGCAATGGTGTTCGCGCCCGGACCGCTATCGAGCTGTGCCCCGCTTTCGATCTGCAGTATGGCTCGTGTCGTCGGGTTGAAACCATGGGCGCCCCGGAACCCGATATTCGAGCTCCCCAGGTTCATGGCCCAGTGCGTGGGTGTTTTTTGATTTACATACGCGGAAGCGGGGACTTGACTCGCACCGTCGCTGGGCCGCGAAGTTGTGTTATGCCCGCCCTCGATGTCCGTGACGAGCGGCATCAGCGTTCCGTAAATCTGAACTGAGAACGGTCCCGAACTCCAAACTGGCAGCACTGAAGCGCCGGTTACCGGGTTGATCACCTGGGTCGGTGGAGGGGCCGCGGTTTGCGGCGTCTGCGGCGTCTGCTCCTGCTGCCTTTGCTTCTGGTCAATCGCCTCGATCTTGTCCGACAAGACCTTCATCTGTGCTTTGAGGTCCGACAGCTCATCCGCGGCCGTCGCGCGCGCGCAGCAAAGGGTGAAGATTGCAACACTCACCAGTCCAAAGCGACTCGACACATTGCCTCCCCGATTGCGAGTTGCGCGCACACACGAGCGCGTCGATCAAATCGATGCCATCATTGTCGACGCTCGATATCGCTCGGTTCAATCGAGGAGTTTTCGACAGCGTTTAGCGGGGCTAAATCGGTAAGTGGCGATCGGCCGCCCGCCATAAGTCGACGTTTGCGCCGGTCGCCGTCGCGATGTCGCGGACGCGCGACGACGCCGACAGCGCCTCGCATTGCGTCATCGGTGTGTCCTCTGCGCACGCCCGGCAGCTGAGCGAGCCGGCGGCGCAGTCGCACTCGGCGTCCAACAGATGCTGCAGCCACGCCCGGAAGTTGGCGATCTTCGTTTCGCTAGTTCGGAATTTGCAGTTGGTTATGTAATAACCCTTGCCGGTCAGCGCGTGGTGCGCGAAGGGAAGGACAAGGCGGCCGATCCTCAAATCGTGTTCGACGTAGGCCCATTGCGTCATCGCAATGCCGCCGCCGCCGGCCGCCGCCTCGCAAGCCAGCGCGGCATTGGGGAAGCGCGCTCCGCGCTGGGCCAAAGAGGGGTCGAAGCCGGCGCTGTGCAGCCAGATCTGCCAGCTGTCCTCGCGAAGCAATGAATGCAGCAACGTGTGCTCGCGCAGGTCGGACGGTACCTGCAATTGCGCCGCGAATTGCGGGCTGCAGACGGGAACGAGTTCGTCCCTGAACACAAGGATCGCGTCCTGGCCGGGCCACGGCGGCGCGCCGAGGCGAACCAGAAAGTCGCAATCGTCGACGCCGATCTCGGTGCCCGCGGACAGCGTGACGACCTCGAGGTCGACACCCGGGCTTTGGGAGAGAAACGATACGATTCGCGGTGCGAACCATCTCAGGGCGAATGTCGGCGCGAGTTTCAGGCGCAGTCGGCGCGGTTCTGCGTGCGCCTGCAATTCGGCCACAGCTTGCTCTAGGTCGTCGAAGCATCGCGTGAGATGCTTCATGAGCAACTCCCCGAGCGGCGTCAGCTCGTATCGCCCGCTGGTGCGGTCGAACAGCTGGACCTCGAGGCGCTGCTCGAGCTCGCGCACCTGTTGCGAGACCGCGCCCGGTGTCAGGTACAACTCCTCACAGGCCATCTTCAGACTGCGATTACGACCGGCGGCTTCGAACGCCCGCAGCGCCGTCAGGGGAAGCTTGTGCCTATGCTTCTTCATATCGCCCGGAAGGCGGCGAGAGAATGCCGGATCGCTGCTTCTTCACACCGGGTCAGGCTGGATGGTCGCCACGTGAGACCGCCGAGAGGCCAATCCAAGGAGCGCGACCGAGATCAGGGACATAAGCAGCAAGGCCAACAGTCCGGCGCTGTAGCTGTTCGTGACGTCGAAAGAGGCGCCCATCAGCGGCGGGCCGATCACGATCCCGGCGTTGAAGATGCCGAACATCAGGCCGTATACAGCACCGTATTCGCGCATGCCGAACTTCCGGCGGACCACGTAGGCCATGAGATCACCCTCGACGCCAAGCGCCATCCCGATCAGCATGATGCTCAAGGTAACCGCGAATCCCGAAAGCCCCAGGAGAAGGATCGCGATGGCAAGCGCGCAGCCCAGGAAGCTGACCATGCCTATGAGCGTCGCACTCAAGTAGTCGAGCAGCACGCCCGTCAGCAGCCTGCTGATCAACAGCGACAAGCCGATGAGAGCCGCCAACGCCGCCGCGGACGATTGGGAAACACCGCGGTCCGTGAGCATCGGCACCAGATGGACGATGCACCCCGACGCCGCGACCGTGATGAAAAAGAAGCTGAACGACAGCAACCAGAAGACAGGCATCCGGATGGCCTGCGAGCGGGATATGCCGTTGCCGTCGAACGTCTGCCGCTGGTGGAGCACGGAATCGGAGGGGCGATCGCGGAGCAGGAACAGCGCGTTCGGAACCGTGACAACAAGAATGAGCAAGCCGATCAGGGCGTAGGCTGTGCGCCATCCGTATTCCGTGATGAAGGCATTGGCGTACAGCGGCGCTGCCAGCTGGCCCACGCCAACTCCCACCATGGCGATACCCAGGCTGAGGCCATACCTCTTGTCGAACCAGTTCGGCAGGACCGAAAGATACGCGTATGCATTGCTGCCGGTACCGGTGATTCCGATGGCGGCGGCGATCACAAGGTAAACGATGTAGTTGCCGCTCAGCGCCGAAAGGCTGGCGACCGATGCCGCGAACAGCGTGGTCGCGACGATGATGACCCGTCGCGGGCCGTAACGATCGATCAGAGGCCCGAGCAGCGGCGAGCAGACGGCCAGGCCCAGTGTGCTGATCGACACGGCCGCGGAAATCTGCGTCCGGCCCCACCCGAATTCGGCAGCGAGGGGCTTGATGAACACGCTCATCGTGGAAAAGAAAGTCGGTGAGATGCTGAACATCAAGCCGATTGCGCAGGCCGACAGCACGACAGGCGCGAGTCTCATGAAGGTCTCCGTGCGCCAGTCAAGACCGGCGAGGTGTTGTGAATGAATTCGCTTTGCATCACGCCATCCGCTTGGCAGCGCGCTGCACGGCTCGCACGATCCTGTTGTGGACGCCGCAGCGGCACAGGTTCGCGGACAGCGCCTGCTTGATCTGTTCCTCGGAGGGATTCCTGTTGTGATCCAGCAGGGCCTTGGCCGACATGATCATTCCGTTCGTGCAATAGCCGCATTGCGCCGCTTGTGCTTCGATGAATGCCAGCTGGAGTGGGTGCGGTTTTCCTTTGGCTGCCAAGCCATCCAAGGTCGTGACCGCAGCTCTGCCCACCGAGCCGACCGGCGTCACGCACGATCGCATAGGCTTGCCGTCCATAAGAACGGTGCACGACCCGCACTGTCCCAGCCCGCATCCGAATTGCGGGCCATTCAGGCCCAGGTCATTACGCAGGACATAAAGCAGTGCGGTGCCGCCATCGCAAGTCACCGACCTGCTCGACGCGTTCACGTTCAGGGTGAATGTCTTCGGCATTTTGTGTCCTCCCGTGCCCTTGAACAGGACTCTCTACTTGTCGAGCTTCAGGCCAAAGAGGCGGACCGCGTTGTCCCGCCCGATCTTTCGGCGATCGTTCTCGCTGATCTCGCAGCGATCGAACCAGCCCGACGCGTCGGCGTGCGTCTCGAAGGGGTAGTCGACCGAATACATGATCCTGTCCGCGCCCACTTCGAGCATGGTCGAAAGAAGCGAGGGCGTGCGGAAATTGCCGCTCGTCGTGATGTAGACGTTCTCGCGCAGGTACTGGCCGACCTCGCGCTTGCAAGGCAAGCCGCGCGGGGCCTTGCGCATGATGTTGTCCACCCGCCAGATGTTGAACGGGATGAACTCGCCCAGGTGTCCGAGGATCATCTGCAGTTGCGGATGCCGGTCGAACAAGCCGATCGTCATCAACCTCAGGGCATGGATGCTGGTCTCTACCGAGAACGACCACGCGGCCGCCGTCAGCCACGGGAAGCCGTCATAGATCGGCTCGCGGCTTGGTAGCGGATCGCGCGGATGCATATAGAAGGGCTTGCCCAGGGTGGCTGCGGTCGCCCAGAAGTCGTTGAACATCGCGTGGTCGTAGTACGCGACCGTTTCCGGGTTGCCAACCTGCGAAAAGCCGTTGACCATGAAGCCGTGGAATCCGAGTTCGCGAACGCAGCGCTCGAGTTCCCGCGCGGCCGCCTCTGGGTCCTGCATGGGAAGGGCCGCGAAGCCGCCGAGCTTCGACGGATGCCGTAAGACGCATTCCGCGAGGGTGTCGTTCGCACGTCGAGCCACTTCGATCGCGTTCCTGGGGTCGTGAAGGAGTTGGATGCCTGGCGAGTTCAGAGAAAGGATCGAGTAGCCCGTTCCGCCTTCTTCCATCCTTTCGAGCCGCTGATTCTCGATGTCCAGGAGGTTCGCCTTCAGCCTGGGCCAGAACTCGGGCGGCGCGTAAGCCTTCGACTGGTCGATCGTGAGGTCGGTGGCGAAATGCTCTTCGAGGGCGATCTTGTCTTTCATGGCTGTGCTCCGAAATATGAATGGCCTGGTGGCAATCACTTCGACCGGTTGCGGTTGTCGAGGCTCAGCGGCCCAGCGCCGAAGTACCCGACGTACAGCAGGCCACCCGTCATCACGACGTTTTCCATGAAATGGATCATCTGGTTCGGATCGGCGAAGTTGCGATGGAAGAACAGGGCGGCAGCCAGCGTGAAAGCCGCCATGACAAAAGCGATGGGTCGCACGCGAAATCCGGTGATCATGAGAATGCCGCCGCCGATTTCGACGACGATGGCGATCAACCACCCGAGCGGTGCAAAAGGCAACCCGGCGGCGGTGATCATGGCCACGACACGGTCGTATGCGGCGAGCTTTCCGAGGCCGCTTATCAGGAAGGGCGCGCCGATCAGGATGCGGCCGACGAGCGGGAGATAGGCTGGCGCGATGGCTTCAGGTTTCATGGGTGGGTCTCGCTGGGTGATGAGGTTGACGGAGAGGAGACACATGGCCCGTGGCGACGCGGGCCACGGCATCGCAATCGTCCGGCGCGGTGTCTGAACGCCACGCGACATGCAGGTCCGGGCGCAATAGGATGAGGCGCCGGCCGCAGATATGGTGAGCGTGTTCATCTGTCAGCCGCACGATCTCGAGCGGCGCGCCGATCTTCCTGAATGCAGCCTCCAGCGGCCGGGTGTTCGCGCCGCTGCCGAAGTCGAACAACGTGTAGTCGATGCCCGCAAGATCGTGCAGCGCGCGGCCATCGGACAACCACGTGTGCGGTAACCGTGATCCGGGACTCGAACTGGGCAGGTAGTGGATGAAGTCGGATTCGTGCGGAGGATCACCCTCGCTGCACACGACCGGGGAGCCTGCGTACGTGTAGCCCAGCTCGGTCCCGGCCATTTCGTAGATGCGCCGGTGCGCGACTTGCGCGAGCCTGGTCACTTCGGCGCGCGTTGCGGCGCCATCGGGAGAGTCTTCGCGAATGCTCGGTCGCACAGCGCTGCGCCAGATCGTCAGGCCCCCTGCGGCGAAACCTGACGAGTCGACGTTGCGCCTTCCCACGGCGCGCCGCTCGATCTCATACGAGGGCAGCAAGGAGGGACCCGCCCAGCCTTGGATGACACCGGCGAGCTTCCACGCGAGGTCGATGGCGTCGCCCACGCCCGTGTTCATACCTAAGCCGCCGGTCGGGATGACCAGGTGGGCGGCGTCGCCCGCGATGAGGACTCGCCCACTTCCATAGCTTTGCGCAAGGAGCAGGTGCATGGTCCACTCACGCACTCCCAGGATTTCGACATCGCAGTCGTAGCTAGCGAGTCGGCGTATTTCGGAGACGAAGTCGGCATCTGCGGACAGGGTGGTGTGAAGGCCGAAGTGGAGCCCGTCTCCCTGGACGATGATCGTGTTTCTGTGCTCGTCGGCGATCCAGTAGTGCCGGGCGCGCGCGATGGGCATCCTCTGCTGCAGGTCGCGCGAGCGAAAGAACACCTGCCGAAGTTTCGCGATGTCGCCACGGCCTTCCAGCCGGATGCCGAGCTGCTTGCGGATCATGCTGGAGCCGCCGTCGCAACCGATCAGATAGCGCGCCGTTACCTTCGAAAGCGCTTCGCCCTCCTTCAGGCTGACCACCACGCGCTCGTCAGTCTCCCCGAAGGATTCGGCGGTGACGCCATACAGCGTTTGCACCTTGCCGCTGCTAGCCACGGCTTCGCGCAGGATCGGCTCCAGCGTGTACTGCGAGATGAGCTGATAAGGCTCCAGCGGCAAAGACCCGTCGAAGCACTGGGCGATTTGCTGCCGCATCTGCTCGACGGTCGGATAGCGCAGGAGGACCAGCGGCGGCTCGCTGAGGTTGGTCACGACGGCGGCGTCCATCGAGCCGTTGGCAGGTTGGCCGCGCTTGCGGATTTCCACCGCGACCCCGAGGCGCCGGTAAATCTCCATCGAGCGGGGATTGCACCGCTCCATCTTGGGCCAGCGATTGACTTCTCGCTCCCGCTCCACCAGCGTGGAGCGGATGCCTCGGCGCGCTAGATCGAGCGCCAGAGTGAGGCCGACCGGCCCCGCGCCGACGATGCAGACATCGGATTCGAGATGGATGGCATTCGTGTTCGACATAGAGTCTAGGCGCCGAAGTGGAGCCGGATTTGGCCGTCACGCAAACGCGCAGGCCTCGTCGAACGCCAGTCTCGGGCTCCTCGGGAATACCTTCGAAGAATCACCCTTGCCGAGCGCGCAGACGAAGTTCGTGCGGACGCTCGTCCCGGTCCAGAACGCCTCGTCCACCTTGGCGGCATCGAAGCCGCTCATCGGGCCGCAGTCCAGGTTCAAGGCGCGCGCCGCGATGATCAGGTAGGCACCCTGGAGACTGGAGTTGCGGAAGGCGGTCGACTCGGTCAGCGCCGAGTTGCCGTCGAACAGCCCCTTCACGTCCCGATGCGGGAAGAGCTTGGGCAGCCTCTCGTGGAACGACAGGTCCATGCCGATGATGGCCGTCACGGGAGCCTGGCGTACCTTTTCCATGTTTCCGGGGCTCATGCATTGCACCAAACGCCGTCTTGCCTCGGGTGTGCGCACGAAGATGAATCGCGCTGGCGAGGAGTTGAGCGACGTCGGCCCCCACTTCAGCAGTTCGTAGAGCTGCACGAGGCGTTCGTCCGGGACCGGGACGTCGAAAAAGCCGTTCTGGGTTCTTGCCTCGGTGAAGATCTGTCCAACGCTCAGGTTCATGTCTCACCCAGCATGGCCCCGCCGGCGGCTTCGAGAGCCGGCTTGACGCTGTCGAAGGAGCCACCGCCGTCGCATGGCACGACGGCGCCGGAGATGTAGTCCGAATAGGGCGACGCGAGGAACAGGGCCAGGTTGCCGATGTCGTCGAGCGTTCCGAGACGCCGCAGCGGAACGCTCGCCTCGGCAAACATGCGCTCACCCGGTCCCGGCGCGATCAGCCGGCGGACCCCTTCGGTCCCGTCGATGGGGCCGGGCGAAATGGCGTTCACCCGGATGCCCACAGGCCCCCACTCGAGAGCGAGAATCCGCGTCAGCTGGTCGATGCCCGCCTTCGCAGCCCCGCAGTGGGCCTGATAGCGCATCGGCACCGCTCCTTGGGGAGCTGTGATGTTGATGACCGCGGCTCCGGGCCGGCGCAGATGGGGATAGGCTTGCTTGAGCACGTGGAAGGAGCCGAGCAAGTCGATGTCGATGACCGACTTGAAGCCGTTGGCCGAGATATTTTTGGCCTCGGCCAGGAAGTTCCCCGCGGCACCCGATACCAACACGTCGACCTGTCCGAAACGCTGTGTCGCCCGCTCGAACACCGCGCCGACGGCGTCGAAGTCCCGAACGTCGGCACACGCGCCAACGACGTCAACACCGCCTGCGGCCAGGGACTTGGTCGCGGCGTCGACGTTCTCCGCCTTGCGGCTGGCCACGGTCAAACGAGCCCCCTGCCGCCCGAAGGCCTGTGCGATGCCGAAATTGATGCCGGTCGTTCCGCCGAACACGACCACGTGCTGGCGCTCGAAGCTGAGGTCGATCTTCATGGCTTGAGCAGGATCTTCCCCAGCGACTCCCGGGATTCCATCAAGCGATGCGCGTCCGCTGCCTTATCCAAGGGGAGCCGCGTGGTGATGGCCGGCTTGATCTCGCCCGCCGCCAGAAGACTGAGAACCGTCTCGCATGCCGCTTCGCGCAGGTGGGGCATCTTGTCGAAGACGTGTGTTCCGATGACGCGCACTGCCGGGCTGCGACCGATTTCAGCGCGCATGCCGCGGAACAGGTCGGCGTCGGGCATGCCGCCAAGGGCGGCGTACGAGACGATCAGGCCGAGAGGGGCGAGCATCTTCATGTCATCGACGAATGAATTGCCTGCGACGTGGTTGTAGATGACGTCGACTCCCCTGCCCGCGGTGAGCTGCAACACTTGTTCGACGACATTCGAGGTCTTGTAGTTGATTACGTGCTGCACACCGCGCGACCGGGCGAAGGCGCACTTGTCGTCCGTTCCGGCCGTTCCGAACACGGTCATGCCTGCAAGCTGAGCCAACTCCGCCAGTGCCGTCCCCATCCCTCCGGACACGCCATGCAGCAGCGCCGTCGACGACTCGGCTCCGCGTGCACCGTGCTCCATGAGCAACGAGGCGACGATGTAGTTGAAGAGCGCAGCAGCTTCATCGAGGTCGACGTGGTTGGGGAGAGGCCACGGGACCGTTTCCTTCACCGCCACATATTCGGCATACAGTCCACCTGCGAAGCCCATGTCCCAGCTCGTGAAGAAGACGGGCTGGCCTTCTCCGAGTCGAGTAGAGCCGTTGGCGTCGACGACATGGCCCGTGACTTCGTTGCCGGGCACATATGGCAAGGGCGGCATCCAGGGATAGCGACCGGAGCGCACGAGCAGGTCCGGATAAGCTACTCCGATGGCATGTATCTTGACGAGGACCTGACCTGGCTGAGGGGTCGGCTTCGGCTGTTCGACGAGACGTAGAACGTCGGGGCCGCCGGTCTCGGCGATTTGAACGGCTCTCATGATGCGGCTTCGAGTTCGTTAATCATGGGCATGCGTGAAGAACCGCTCGGGGACCGCTGCGCCCCACGGGCCATTCGCGCTTTCAATGGTGCCGTCGAGGACGCCTTTGAAGCTGGCGTTAAGCCTGTCGGTGTCCGTCCAGTGCTCGTACATGAAATCCCAAGGATCCATCCAGTAGTCGAAGACCTGGGCACCGTAGACGTGGCGACCGATGCCCCAGATGTTGTAGTAGCCCGCGGCCTGTAGATGTTCGTGACCAACCATGAGGTCGTCGATATCGTGGATCTCGAACGCAACGTGGTTGAGACCGCGGCGCGGGCCGCCTTGAATCAACAGGACGTGGTGGTCGACATACTCCGCACCCTTGTCGAGGCGGTTGAAACAAAGAACGAGATTCCCCTGCGGATCGAACACCTCGTCACTGCAAAGCAACCCCAGGGTCTCGCGGTACCAGTCCGCGACGGGTCGCGGGTTGGCGCTCATGAGCACACCGTGGCCAATCCGCAGCACCTTCGAAGGACCCTTCACGTGACGGGACAGGACGCCTGCACGTCTCAAGCCTTCTTGCGCGTCGTTCAAGGGATGGCGTGGATGCTCGATTGGAGATACTGCGGCCACACCATGCACGACTTCGACTGCGTTGCCGTCCGGGTCTTGAAGCCAGACACGCTTGCCACCGCCGGGCTCTTCAATGGGTTCGACCTTGGAAGCGCTGGGCAGGCGGCTCAGCGCATGCAAGTCCTCCTCGTCGGTCACGCTGAACGCGATCGACATGAACTTGGGATCGCCGAGTTCGGCGACGTGAACATGGTGTGCCGAGCCGGAGCCTCGCATGTAGAGAGCATTGCCTGTTCGTTCGGCTCGCTGCAAGCCGAAGTCGGTGAAGAAGCGTTCGGCTCGATCGAGGTCTGGCACACGAACGCGTACATAGGCCAGATCTGCAGCTTTGATGGTAGGCACGATTTGTCGTCTCCGGATTGGTTGAGGCTGTTGGGCTCAGTCGGCGAGACGAACCGTCTGCCGCTGGCGGCCGAGTTGCGGCGAGGCGATGGTCACGACGTCGCCGGGCTTCAAGTACATGGGCGGCTTCATCCCACCTCCCACCCCCGCGGGAGTTCCCGTCACGATGACGTCTCCCGGCAGCAGGGTCAGCACCTGTGAGAGATGCGAGACGATCTGACGCACGTTGAACACCATGTCTGCGGTGTTGCCGTGTTGCCTCCTCACGTCACTCACATCGAGGCTGAGTTCGATCGTCTGGGGGTCCGGAATTTCGTCGGTCGTCACCAGCCAGGGGCCTAGCGGCCCGAACGTCGGGGCGCTCTTGCCTTTGACGAACTGCCCGCCACGCTTCATCTGCCAGTCGCGTTCTGAGACGTCGTTGGCTGCGCAATAGCCCGCGACGTAGGAGAGCGCGTCGACCTCACTGACATTGCTGGCCTCGCGGCCGATGACAACGCCCAGTTCGACTTCCCAGTCCGTCGCCCTCGAGCCCTTGGGCAGCACGATGTCGTCGTCCGGTCCGCACAAGGATGTCAGTGCCTTGTTGAACAGCATCGGCTCCTCGGGCTGCGGCAAGCCCGCTTCTGCGATGTGTCCTTTGTAATTCAATCCAATTGCGAAGAATTGACGAATGCCTGCCACAGGAACTCCGATTCGAGGGTTTCCTTCGACGAGAGGAAGGCGATCGGGTTCGATGGCCGCCAGGACCTTGAGCCCTTCGGGCGAGATGACTTCGGGAGTCAGGTCTCGCACCGCCGGCCACAGCGAACGAATGCGCCCTTGGGCGTCGACAATGCCTGGTCTTTCTTCGCCGACGGGACCGTATCGCAACAGTTTCATGGATTCAGCTCTTCATTCGAAGTTGATGACGACGCTCTTGCGGCGTGTGAAATGCTCGAGCATTGACTCGAGCGTGAGTTCTTTTCCGAGGCCCGACTGCTTGAAGCCGCCGTAGGAGATGTTTGGGCCGGCGACCTGGGCCTGGTTGACCTGGATGTACCCGGCTTCCAGCGCATTCACGGCGCGCAGTGCGCTCGTGAGATCACGAGTCCAGACGCTTGCCGCCAAGCCGAACGTGCTGTCGTTGGCGAGATCGATTGCTTCCTCGAGCGTGTCGAAAGACATTACGCAGGTGACGGGTCCGAAGATCTCTTCCCGCGCGAGGCGGCTGCTGTTGGCAAGGCCTGTGAAGATGACCGGACGAACGAAATTGCCGGCTCGGAGTTCTTCGTCGGCAGGCAACTGACCGCACTCGTGGGCGGTGGCAGCGGGATCGCTGCGGCCAAGTTCGATGTAGCCGAGGATTTTCTCGAGCTGCGCCTTGGAGATGATGGCACCGATGTCCGTCCGCTCGTCCAGCGGGTCGCCAATGACCAGTTGATCGACCTTGGCCTTCAGCTTGCTGACGAAGGCGTCATGCAAGCCGCGATGGACAAGCATGCGTGAGGCGGCTGTACAGCTTTGTCCCTGGCGCGTGAAGCGCATGCCGACGACCGCACCGTCGACGGCCTTGTCGAGGTCAGCATCGGGCATGACGATCATCGGGCTCTTGCCCCCCAGCTCGAGCGTCACGGGGACGATCTTGTCCGCTGCGGCGCGATAGATGAGCCTGCCTGTCTCGACGGAGCCGGTAAACGTGATCTTCGCTATCTCTGGATGGCGAACCAAGGCCGCACCACACACAGGTCCATCCCCGGAAATGACGTTGAGAACGCCCTTGGGGAGGTGCTGACCGAGCAATTCCCCCGCCCATACGACCGTAAGAGGAGTCTCCTCAGCGCTCTTCACGACCACGGTGTTGCCGGCGATCAGCGCCGGCGCGATCTTCACGGCCATCAGCATCAGCGGCACGTTCCAGGGAAGCACGGCCGCGACGACACCGACCGGTTCGACCTGCGTGTACGACAACAGCCCTGGCTTGAGCGGGACCGTCTCGCCCTTGAGTTCGCTGGCAAGCCCACCGAAGAATTGCAGGATGTCTGCGACGTTCGCAGCCTCGGCTCGGCACTCGGTGCGCAGAGCCTTGCCTGATTCCAGCGCGATGAGCTTTGCGATTTCTTCCGCGTGGGTTGCGAGCACCTGGGAGGCCGCAATGAGTCGCTTGCCGCGTTCGCGCGCAGGAAGATTCCCCCAACTGCGCTGCGCTAGGGCTGCACTTCGGACCGCGACATCGACATCCTTGCTGTCCGCCGCAGCCACCTCACATAAGAATTTTCCCGTCGCTGGGTTGTGCAATGCGAAGGTGCGTCCCTCGATGGGCTTACGAAGTTCGCCGTCGATGAGCAGTCGACCGCTCAGGCGAGCGATGGTGTCGTCTGGGGAGGCGACACGAGGGACCCCGGTTACTGACGCTTTCTGCATCTCGTTAATGTATCACACTTCAACACAGATATATCATAATTCATGCGCCAGCGAACTGCGGCGCTCGGCGTTCGTGCCACGCTGCGACGCCTTCCCGCAGGTCGGTGGACAGGAGGCAGGCGAGCTCAGCTCGAGCGCACGTTTTGGGGTCGAAAGTGCCATTCGCGATCGCGTTCAGGGCCGCCTTCATCCCTATGCTGGCTAGCGGAGCCGTCGCGCCCGCGCGCCGCGCGATGTCAAGGGCTCGGGTGAGTAGCTGGTCTGCCTCGACGATCGCGTCGAGATAGCCGATTCGCAACAGTTCAGTCGCGTCCACTTCGTCGCCGAGGAGGAATAGTCGCTTCGCGGCGTTGAGCCCCAGGCGCGAGCAGTAGCGGCGCAGTCCGCTCGGGTAGTAGTGCAGGCCCAGGCGTGCAGCCGGCATGGAAAGTCGTGTCGCGTGGACGCCCAGCCTGAAGTCGCAGGCGAGAGCGAGGTCGGTTGCGCCGCCATACACGCCGCCGTTCATTGCACAGACGGTGGTCTGGGGCAGCGCCTCCAGCTCGTCGACGAGTTCCGCAAAGGCGTTCGTAGGCGGAGAGTCGCCGAATGGCGCGCCTGCCTGAAGTGTCGCCAGCACGGAGCCAATGTCGTACCCCGAGCTGAAGGTACGGCCGCTCGCGGTCAGGATAAGTGCCCTTACGGAGTTCGCGCGTGCTCGCAGATCCCGCAAGTGCTTGCCCAGCATTTCGAGGTCGACCGATTCGATGCGGTTGGCCTGCTGAGGCCTTCGCAGTTCGATGATTGCAATGGCGCCGTCGATGGACAGCGACGGCGTATCACCGGCCCGCGACGCGCTTCCGGTGGCAAGGTCAGATGACATGGTGTTCACGCAGAGAGGCGATTTCCGCCGGACCAAGGCCGATCTCGCTGAGCACCGCTTCAGTACTTGCACCCTTGTCTTCGAGCGGGAAACTGATCTGCGCAGGGGTGCGTTGCAGCCTCACCACCTGGGAGATTAGGTCGATCTCGCCGCGCGTTGGATGCACTACCGATTCGGCGATGCCCACATGGCGAACCTGCGGGTCTGCGAAGACTTGATCCATAGCGTAGATAGGGCCGCAGGGGACGTCGGCCGAGTCGAGCACCCCGACCCATTCGTCGGTCGTTCGCGCGGCGAACAACTCATTGAGAATCGCGTTCAACTCGGACCGGTTGCGGACGCGCGATGGGTCGTCGGCAAAGCGTGGCTGCGATGCAAGCTCAGGCTGTCCGAGCGCTTCGCACAGCCGCCGCCACATGTCGTCGCCCCCCGCTCCGATGTTGAGGTAACCATCCCTGGTTCGATAGGCCGATGTCGGCATGCTGGTCGGATGGTCGTTGCCAACCCGGATAGCCACCGCGCCATCGACCAGATATCTCGCCGCCTGGAAGTCCATCAGTCCGATACCGGCGTGAAGCAAGGAGATCTGGACCCACTGGCCCTGGCCGCTGGTCTCGCGCTCCAGCAGCGCAGTGAGTGCACCGATTGCGGCATACAGGCCTGCTGTGACATCGACGACTGCGGCGCCCGCCCGCATGGGACCGCCTTCGGGCGCGCCCGTTGCACTCATGAGGCCACACATCCCCTGGATGATCTGGTCGAAACCGGGCCGGTGTCGGTATGGACCGTCTTGACCAAACCCGGAGATGCTGACCAACACCACGCGAGGATTCACGGCCCGCAACGTGTCGTAGTCCAGTCCCAGGCGCACTTTCACGTCCGGTCGGAAGTTCTCGACGACGACGTCTGCGGTGGCGACGAGGCGAAGCAGGGCTTCACGGGCCTGCGGAGCTTTCAGATTGAGGGTGATCGAGCGCTTGTTGCGGTGCAGGTTCTGCATGTCCGCTCCATCACGCGCGCCGACATACAACTCGCCTCGCGGAATGCTGTCCGGGGGCTCGACCTTGATGACGTCCGCTCCGAAATCCGCAAACTGCTTGACGCAATTGGGGCCGGCTCGAACCTGGGTGAGATCAATGACCCTGAATCGGCCGAGCGCGCCGGATGAAGCTCTTCGGTCCACGGGAAGACCCCTCGCGATCTAGATACGCTACAATGTACCATAGATATATCTATACCGCAAGATGGTACGACAAAAGGGGGCTGCATGCTCAAAATGACGCATGCTGGAGTGACTTCGGTATAGACTGACATATACTGATCGCAGGAAGACTTGGATTTGTTGCGCTTGCGCGAGCGAACACACATGCCCGATGACAGCACCCTTGCCGCCCCCAACCTCAGCGCCGCCGCGAGCATCAGGCATTACCTGGAAGGAGAGATCAGTAGTGGTGCGCTCCTTCCCGGCGATGCCATCGATGAAGAGGTGCTCGCTTCCCGGTTCAAGGTGTCCCGCACGCCGGTTCGCGAAGCGCTGCTGCAGTTGTCTGTGCGCGGGCTGATCACTATCGCGCCGCGCGCGGGAATCTATGTCTCGCGGTTATCGATACCGGAGCTGATGAGCTTGCTGGAGTTGCTGGCTGAGCTGGAGGGGGCATGTGCCAAACTCGCCACGAGGCGCCTGACGAAGGACGAGGGTGAAGCTCTCCAGCGCGTGCACGAAGAGAGCAAGGCCTGCGAAGAACAGCAGGACGCGCAGGCCTACAGCCGGGCGAACGCACAGTTCCACGAGATCTTGTATCGAGCCTGCCGCAACGAGGCCCTCATGAATGAGATTGCGCACATAAGACGGCGCACCCAGGTTTATCGGCAGACCGTGTTCCAGAATCAGTTGCGCATTCGACGTTCACGTGAAGAGCACGGGCAGATCATCGAATCGGTGTTGTCCGGTGACGCGGCAGCGTCCTATCAGCGCATGATTGAGCACATTGCCATCGGCGGTCGCGACTTCACTGACTTTCTCTCCCAGGTGCCTCCGCGTCTACTTGCTTCTGAAGTGGACTTCCCGGGCAGGATTGCCGCCGAACAGCAGCGCATCGAAGCCGCAAAGGCACTTCAGCGCACGGACGGGCGTCAATCGAGACGGCGGGCGCCGCGGAAGAAGGTCGGCTCCAACCCACGCTAGTGTACTGAGTCCGAATGCGTTAACCGTTTAGGCGATCAGCTTTTCCGGCGTGATCGACAAAGCGGCGCGCGCCGAGATTGCGATGATCAAAGTCGCCGCGCCCAACATGGCGTGGAAGGTCATCGATTGGGTGGTGCAGGCGTTCGGCGGCGGCGGCACCAACAACGATGTCGGCGTCGCGTCCGCGTACGCCACGGCGCGAATGCTGCGCCTGGCCGACGGCCCCGACGAGGTGCACCGCAACCAGATCGCGAAGATCGAGCTCGAAAAGCACGCTTGAACGAGGAGGTGAGTGCCATGGCAAAACGAAAGGTCGCAAGCGCCAGTGAAAGCGGGGGTGGGGACGCCACGCAAGTCGTGGGCGGCGGCGATGACGTCGGCGTGCTCTCGCCGCGCAGCCTGATCGAAGCGGCGACGTCGGCCAATCCGCTGGCGATCGCGCGCGAATCCGCGCGCCTGTACGGCGAATGGCTGAGCATCGTGCTGGGACGGTCGAAGCGTGAAGTTCCGGCGAAGGATTGGCGGTTCGCGGACGCGACGTGGCGCGAGCATCCGGTCTACAAGCGTACCGCGCAAGGCTATCTCGCGTTCTGCGACGCGATCGAGCGCGTCGTAGACGATAATCCCGACTGGCGCAAGCGCGAGCGCGCGCGCTTCCTGAGCGGCATCCTGACCAGCGCGATGGCGCCGACCAATACCCTGATCGGCAATCCCGCGGCGCTCAAGAAGGCCTACGAGACTGGCGGCAAGAGCCTCGTGCGCGGGGTGCAGAACCTGATCGACGACGTTCGCCACAACAAGGGCCTGCCGTCGCAGGTCAAGCGGTCCGACTTCAAGGTCGGCGAGAACCTGGCCGCCACGGCGGGCGCCGTGGTGCTGCGCACCGAGCGATTCGAGCTACTGCAATACCAGCCGACCACCGAGAAGGTGCACGAGATCCCCACGCTCATCGTGCCGCCGCCGATCGGCAAGCACTATTTCATCGACCTGTCGCCCGGCCGCAGCTTCGTCGAATACGCGCTCGCCAAGGGCTTCCAGATCTTCTGCATCAGCTGGCGCAATCCGCAGGTCGAGCAGGGCGACTGGAGCATCGACGACTACATCCGATCGATGCTCGAGGCGGTCGACGCGGTGTGCAGGATTACCGCGAGCAAGAAGCTCAACATCAGCGGTTTCTGCGCCGGCGGCATCATGACCACGCTGATGCTGAGCTATATGGCGGCGGTGCGCGACAAGCGGGTGAACGCCGCGGCGTTCGGGGTGATGCTGCTCGATTTCGATACGCAAGCGCCGATCGGCGCGTTGCATTCGCGGAAGCTCATCGGCATCGCGCGCAAGCGCTCGCAGAAGAAGGGTATTCATCCTGCGAGCGCGCTCGCCCAGGTGTTCGCGTGGATGCGGCCGAACGACCTCGTCTGGAACTACTGGGTCAATAACTACCTGACGGGCCAGGACCCGCCGAGCTTCGACATCCTGGCGTGGAGTGTCGACGGCACCAACCTGCCGGGCAAGCTGCACGGACAGTTCCTCGATATCTTCGAAGCGAACGCGCTGCCGAAAAAAGGCAGCCTGAAGATCCTCGGCGAGCCGCTCGATCTTTCGAGCATCAAGGTGCCGACGCTCGTCACCGGCGGGACCAGCGACCATCTCACGCCGTGGAAAGGCTGCTATCGCACGACGCAGCTGCTGAGCGGGCCAACGACCTTCGTGCTGAGCAACGCGGGCCACGTCGCGTCGCTCGTCAATCCGCCCGGGAACCCAAAGGCGACGTATTGGCTGGGGCCCGCGCCCGGTCCCGATCCGGAGCAGTGGCTCGAGAAGGCGACCAAGCACACCGGCACATGGTGGGAAGTGTGGGTCGATTGGGCGGGGAAGCGCAGCGGCCGCGAGAAAGTCTCGCCGAAGACGCTGGGCAACCGCAAGTTCAAGGTGCGCGGCAAGGCGCCGGGCACTTACGTTCTCGAGCAGGCCTGACCATGCCGGACACGTTGAGTGTTGCCACGCTCGATCGCTTCGTTGGCCAGGAGCTCGGCGTCTCGCAGTGGGTGCGCATCGATCAGCAGCGCGTTGACGAGTTTGCCGAGTGCACCGGCGACCGCCAGTGGATCCACGTGGACGTCGCGCGGGCGGCGCGAGAGAGCCCGTATGGCGGCACGATCGCGCACGGCTACCTCACGCTGTCGACGGTGGGCCCCGCGCAGCTCGAAGTGTGGGTCGCCCCCGCAGGCATCGGTACCGCGCTTCACTACGGTCTCGATCGGGTGCGCTTCCTGGCGCCAGTTCCTGTCGGCCGCAATGTCCGCACTCGCATCAAGCTCCTCGCGACCGAGGAGAAGGACAGCGGCCGCACGCTCGTCACAACCGAAAACACGGTCGAGATCGAGGGACAGGAAAAGCCTGCGCTGATCGCAACGGCGCTTACGATGGTCATGTCGTGAGCCGGCGACGACCGCGGCATGTTGGCGGTGTCCACACCCTGAAAGGAGACGTCTTGGAGGACGCACGTGCATTCGCCATTCGCCAGATCGATGTGGGACCCCAGACGCTTCGCGTGGCGGTCAAGCGCGGCGAACCCGGAACGCCCCTGGTCATATTCAATGGCATCGGGGCCAACCTGGAGCTGCTCGAAGGCGTCGCGAGGATGCTTTCCGGCATCGAGGTCATAACGTTCGACGTGCCCGGTGCAGGCGGCTCGCCGCTTCCACGACGGCCGTACCGCTTGAAGACGCTCGCGCGCCTCACCGCGGCGATGCTCGACAAGCTCGGGTACGACGGCCCGGTGGACGTGCTCGGCGTGTCGTGGGGCGGCGCTCTTGCGCAGCAGTTCGCGCGAACGTGTGCGCAGCGCTGCCGGCGTCTCGTGCTCGCCGCGACCTCGGCAGGCGCCTTGATGATCCCGGGGCGCTGGTCCGCGTTGATGACGTTGATGAGCCCGCGCCGCTATTCGGACCCCGATTTCATGCTGCGGTTGGCACCCGCGGTCTATGGCGGCCGCATCGCCGAGCAACCCCAGCTCATGGCCCCCTTCACAATGCACATGCTGCCTCCGCATCCGGGAGGGTATTTGTTGCAACAGCTCGCGCTCGCCGGATGGACGAGCGTGCCCTGGCTTTCGCGCCTGCGGCAACCGACGCTCATCGTGGCGGGTACGCGCGACCCGCTGATCCACGTGGGCAATGCCAAGCTCCTGCATCGCCTCATCCCGCACAGTCGCCTGGAACTGGTCGACGACGGCCACCTGTTTCTGCTGACCAACCCAGAGGCAGTCGCGGGCACCATCCTTGGCTTCCTGCGCGCAGAGGATCCGATCGGTCAGGTCGCCACCGACCTGCCTGGTCGGGCCTCGGCGCCGTGCGCGACGGGCGCGCGGCGCCACGTTCATCACGGAGCCTAAGGTCCATGCTAAGGAGGTTCGGTGCTACATGCGTGATCCCGACGGCTACCTGATAGAAATAGGACAAACAACGTTCACGAAGACACCGCTGGAAATGTACAAGTAGCTGGGCCGTTAGAGACGATAAATGCTTGATGGCGTTTCCCTCGACCACCTTCGCATGTTCATCGCGGCGGCCGATGAAGGAAGCTTTTCGGTGGCGGACGCCGGTTGCGAAGAGCGCGATCCGTCATCAGCCAAACGCTTGCGAATCTGGAGGCCCAGCTCGCTCCGCTTGGACGATGGACGAAGCTGCGTCATTCAAGGCGGGGTCTATTCAGTCGGGACTCTGAGCGTCCCAAGGGGTTAACTGGCATTAAGTGCCAAAAAACGGACCCCACCGAGAAGAGCATAAATGCCTGATTGCTAGCATCAATTCGACGTATAGAGCGACGGACTGACAATCATCTAGCCGGCCTCCCACCACCTTGCGGTGGTGGGGTTAGAGTGAGTTTGCGAACTTGCTGTAACCCAAAGGAGGCCGGAGATGAAATATAGCGGAATTGATCTGCATTCGAACAACAGCGTGGTGGTGGTAAGCGACGAAGCGGACCGGGTGCTGGTGCGGCGGCGGGTAGCGAATGATGCTGCGGCGATTCTGGCGCTGCTGGCAGGGCACCGAGAAGAGCTGGTGGGTGTGGTCGTTGAATCGACGTACAACTGGTACTGGCTGGTGGATGCGCTGCAGGCGGCGGGGTACCG
>Ga0207646_10002497_pt1 | contig 21730 bp, 23 predicted proteins | sample KBSK5502metaG_FD_184343 | JGI IMG/M metagenome (GOLD analysis project Ga0207646, IMG submission 184343) | Corn, switchgrass and miscanthus rhizosphere microbial communities from Kellogg Biological Station, Michigan, USA - KBS K5-50-2 metaG... | ecosystem: Host-associated > Plants > Roots >... | reverse complement strand
CTGGACGCCCCTCGGTGGCCCACCGGCCTCGTCCTCCTACTCGTGCGTCCCGACCGAAGCGAAAGAAGCACCCATGAGAACGTTGGCCCTCTTCGCGTTTGCCGCCCTCGCCTTTAGCAGCCTCGCCGGCGTGATCGAAATGTTGTGGGAACGACGAGAACGGCGCCGGCTTGTGGAGAAGTCATCGACCGTACTCCATCCATTGGCTCGACACCGGTTCCGTAGTGTTCGGTATCCACGCTCCACGCGAGCGCTCTACCACGTCGGGTTATTCTTCGGATTCCTCCTCGTCGCCTATGTCGGCACGCTCGTGCTGAAGACCGTGCACAGGTTCGTCGCGCACTGGTTCTAGGCAGACCGGGGGTCCACATCCCTCTTTAGCGAATCATCCCATGGCCGAGAACCTGATCATCCTCGTTGCTGTCGCCTTGGTGGTCGGCGTCTTCTTCCTCGTGCTGTTTCGTGTCCTCGCGCGACGCGAGCGTAGGGCCCTCCGGAAGCTGAAAGGGGCGAACCCCAGCACAAGAAGGGTCGGAGCGCTTCTGATCTCTTGGCGTGTCGCCTACGCGGTGCTCGTCTTGGTCGTCATCCTAGGCGTGATCTCAATCCTTCCATGGCGAAGCTGGAGGTAGCGCCGATCCGGCTCTGGGCCGAGTACCTGCGCCTGGTTCCCGCGGGTCCACCGTGTCAGTGCCTCAGCAGGTGGAGCACCACGGGCAGCGGCTCGGGGGTAACGGTTTGGCGTCCATCACCGAGTCGGTGGGCGTCTGAAGAAAGGCGATGAGTTCCGTAGATCCGCGCCGATGACTTGGACGGGTCGGACAGGCGCGTGGAGCGGTCCAACCTGTTCAACCCCCGGCCCGCCGGGCTTCCCCGATGGCGACGCCGGGGGCGTCGGACCGGGTGACCGTCACCGCCGCGATCCGCCCAGTCGCAGAGCAGGCATTCGAGGGCTGCCCAACCGGTGACCCCGGCCGCGGCCAGGACGCCCACGATGTAGGCGACGGGGGGCTCCGTCGCCAGCAGCGCATAGAACAGCAGCCCACCATGACCCCCGCCGCCGTGCCCAGCAACACCGGCCCCGTCATGGGTGCGGGCGCTCCGACGCGTGCAGGCCCATCACCACGGTGAACGCGCCGCGCTTCGTGAAGGCGTCCTCCGAGGCCGCGTAGGCCGGCTCGTCCCAGCAGGAGTCCAGGCCGAGGCCGTCTGCCATCTTACGACCACAGGTGCGCAACCTGGGGAGCCCGTGTCTCGATATTGGCAGGCACCTCATGCACGTCAGTAGACTCGCACGCGGGACATTTCTTGTCGGTGCTGATGGGGATATCTTCTGGCATGTTTCACTTCCCCTTCGGCCCACGCGGGTCCACGGTGTCGGGGAGGCACCTATACGTCTGCGCCAGCAACTTTCGCTTCGACGCCTCGATACGGGTCTCCGTTAGGGTACGCTGCACTTCGTCACATTCCCTCTTTCTCTCGAACGCGGTCCGACTGGCGAGACTCCACCGGTTTGATCCAACTGGCTCCTCTACCCACAGCACCCACGCGCACTCGGCGGCGGAGGTGGCGAGGGCGACGAGACAGAGAAGGGCGAGGAGGATTCGGGGCCAGCCGGAGGTGTTCATCAGACCACCCGTTTGACTAACGCGCCCTCCCAGGTGTGAAGGTAGGTCCTGTTCTCTTTCAGCACCTTGGCTTCATCCTGGTAATTCCCCGCGTACTCTGGGCTCACCAGTGCATCGAGTTTCTTCCGCGCGTCGGCAATCGCCTTTGCCACCGTCACACCGTGGAGGAGATCAGAGCCGGTCATCACCATGACGACCCCTAAGGCGAAGGGTTGATCGTTCGGCCAGATGTAAGCCTCCGCCACCTTGACTGCATCCATGTCGGGGTATGGTTCAGGAGAGATCGCCAGGTATTCGAAGTAGTGAACATTGCCGGTCCACCGCTCGGTCCGCATAGGTTCTCCCTTCGATGAGGGGTCTTCCAGCCGCGAATCTACCACCGCAGCCGGGCGTGGAGGAGTGCGAGGTGTGCCTACTGCGTGGCGAGGAGGATGCGGACGTAGCTGGCGGCGCGCATGGGCTACTACACCCCCTGGAACTCGGAGCGCATCGGCGTCCACTCGATATCAGCAGGCGGCGCGCGTCGGCAAGCGGGTGAAGCACCACCGTCGTGTCCTGTCGCGCTTCGACGATCTCGTCCAGATAGCAGATGCCGCCGAACCGCACCGCGAGGGTGAGCGGTCCGTCCTGCCATCGGGTGTCGCTCACATCGAGGAGATGCCGCCCGACCAGGTCGGAGGCGATCATGTCCTCGTGGCAGGCGATAGTGATGAGAGGCTTGCCAAGGCGCCAGGCCATGAACTCCACGAAGCGCGTCTTGCCGCAGCCGGTCGGGCCCTTGAGCATCATGGGCATCCGGAGGGCATAGGCCGCCTCGAAGAGCTTCACCTCGTCGCCGGTCGGCCGATAGTAGGGCTCCGACCCGATCAGGTACTGGTTTATCGGGTCCCCGGCGGAGCGGCGGTCCGGGCGCGGCGGGAGCTCGGATCCTCTTGGCCCGCTCACGCGTCCCGTCCCATCACAGCTTGCGGAGCGGCCGCGCGGGTTTCCCCACCAGGTTGCGGCGGAGCAGATCCCACGCCTCGAAGAGGACCTCGCGCACCGCCCACGTCGTGGGGCCGAGCACCCGGGCCACCGCAAAGCCCGGGGCCGGCTCGCCGGCGCCCCCGTAGACGCCCTCGCGGCCCTCGATCAGCTCGGCGAGCGCCGTGGCTAGACGCTCGTCGAGGCGGGGCGAGTACGCGTAGATCGAGCCGTAGTACGCGTGGGCGTTCCAAAGCCCGAGGCGGTCGACGCGCCCGTCCGCCGGCGAGAGGTGGAGCCGGTCCAGGAGGCACGGCTCTCCGCCCATGCCGACCTCGACCTCGACGAAGAGCTGCTTGAAGCCGAAGCGCTCGCCGCGGGCGACCCGGCCGGCCGCCAGCACGTCGGTCAGGATCAGCGTCGCGTCCGGGTCGAGATCGATCCGAGTGCTCCGGTAGAAGCGCGAGCCGGCGAATGGGATCGTCTGATCCGGCAGGCACTCGAGCACCGCGTCGCCATGGAGGGTATAGTGGTTGACCTCCTCCGCGTACGCCTCGTCCATCCGATAGACCTTGGTCGCCGACTGCGTGCTGATCACGGCTCGCGCTCCCGGCGCGAGGGTGATCGCAGTTTGGAGCCGGTCACCCTGGACGACCCCGCCGGTCGGATTCAGGAGATAGACGTAGGCCTCGTCGTCGCCGTCCTGGTAGGACGGCGGCAATCCCTGGAGAGGGATGCGCCAGTACTGGTCAGCGATCACGGTCCGGCCCCGGCGCGGCGCGAGCGTGAGACGCAGCACGCCCGCCTTGCCGACCTCGTCGGCTAGCGGTCCCAAGGCCTCAAACGCCGCGGGCAAGCTCACGCCGGGCTCACGAGATGCACAGGCGCGAGTAGAGCCGCGCGTGGCGCAGCGCCGCGATGTCCTGGGCGACCGCCGAGGCGGACAGCTCCGACGCGCGAGCCGATTCGGCGCGGATGGCGGCACCGCGGACAGCTGGTCCCAGCTCGCGCAGACACCGCTGCGCGGCGATGCCGCCGAGGGGAACGAGCCGCGTTGCCACCGCGGTCAACGAGGAGGCGAGGCTCCAGAGGAAGGCCAGCACCGACACCGACACCTCGATCTTGAGATCGGCGGCGACGCAGGCGAACACGGTGGCCGCATTGCCGGGGGCCCGCCGATCATCCAGCAGCGCCGCGTAGTTCTCCACCGCGGGGCCGGGGAAGACCTCGCGCGCCGCCCGGAGCGCGGCCCGACCGGTGGTGCGGCTCGCGGCCCGGACCTCCGGGGCGAGCTTGAGGGCCGTGAGCAGGCGGTCGACCCGGAGCACGGCATCCCAGTCGCCCGCGGTCACCGCCCGCCCCACCAGGGCTACGCCGGCCCCGTCGGTGGGCCCGGCCGAGTGGGCGAGATGCACGTCGAGCCACTCGCCAAACGTGGCGACGTCGCGCACCAGCCCGGCCTGCACGAACGTCTCGAGTCCGTAGGAATGGGCGAAGGCGCCGGTGGGGAAGCCTCCGCTCGTGAGCTGGAAGAGCGCGCCGAGCGCGTCGTCAGCAAGCATGGGCGCGAGAGCGCGTTCCGGTCACCGGAGGAAGTACCGCTGCGCCAGCGGCAGCACTCGGGCCGGTCGGCACGTCGCGCGCTCGCCGTTCACGAACACCTTGTAGGTCTCGGGATCGACGCGGATCTCCGGGCACAGGCTGTTGCGCGCCATGTGCGCCTTGCCGAGCGTGCGGGTACCGCGGACAGGCACCAGCCGCACGTTGCCGTGGATGCGGCGGCCGAGGCCCGCGTCGAGGGCCGCCTGGGTGACGAAGGTCACGCAGGTCGCGCGCATGTTGGCTCCGAAGGCCCCGTACTGCGGCCGGTAGAGGATCGGCTGGCAGGTCATGAGGGAGGCGTTGGCGTCGCCCATCGCGGACCAGGCGATGAATCCACCTTTCAGGATCACCTCGGGCTTGGCCCCGAAGAAGCCCGGCCGCCAGAGCACCACGTCGGCGAGGGTGCCCGGCCGGAAGGAGCCGACATGGCGCTCGATCCCGAACGCGATCGCGGGATTCAGGGTGTACTTGGCGAGATAGCGGAGGACCCTCTGGTTGTCGTTGTCGCCCGTCTCCTCGGCCAGCCGGCCGCGCTGGGCCTTCATGGACGCGGCGAGCTGCCACACCCGCGTCACCGTCTCGCCGATCCGCCCCATGCCCTGCGAGTCCGAGCCGAGCATGCTGATGGCGCCCAAGTCGTGGAGCACGTCCTCCGCGGCGATGGTCTCGGCGCGGATGCGCGACTCGGCGAACGCCACGTCCTCGGGTACGAGTGGGTTCAGGTGGTGGCAGGTCATGATCATATCGAGGTGCTCGTCGACCGTGTTCACGGTGAACGGATTGGTCGGGTTCGTGGACGACGGCAGGCAGTTCGGCTCGCCGGCCACCCGGATGATGTCCGGGGCATGCCCGCCCCCGGCCCCCTCCGTATGGTAGGTGTGGATTGTTCGCCCCCCGATCGCCTCCAGCGTCCGCTCAAGGAAGCCGGCCTCGTTCAGGGTATCGGTGTGGATCTGCACCTGGAAGTCGTACTCGTCCGCGACCGAGAGGCACGTGTCGATGGTCGCGGGTGTCGTGCCCCAGTCCTCGTGGAGCTTGAGCCCGATGGCGCCGCCCAGCGCCTGCTCGACAAGCACCCGGGGCTTGCTGCTGTTTCCCTTGCCGAGCTGCCCCATGTTGACGGGAATGCCCGCAAACGCGTCGATCATCCGCTGGAGGTTGAAGGCGCCGGGTGCGTCGATGCCGACGGTCTTCGGCCCGGTGCCGCCGCCGATCATGGTGGTGATCCCGTTGGACATCGCTTCCCAGGCGAGCTGGGCGCAGTCGAAGTGCACGTGCACGTCGATGCCGCCCGGCGTGACGATCATACCCTCGACCGAGAGAATGTCGGTGTTGGCGCTCACCACGAGTCCCGGGGTCACGTCCATCACGTCGGGATTGCCGGCCTTGCCGACGCCGACGATCCGGCCGTCCTTAATCCCGATGTCCCCCTTCACGATGCCCAGCTCGGGATCCATGACGATGGCGTTGGTGATCACGAAGTCGAGGGCGCCCTCCTCCGCGGTCACGCCCGGCGCCTGTCCCATGCCGTCGCGCAGGGTCTTGCCGCCCCCGAACACCGCTTCGTCACCATACGTGTTCCAGTCGCGCTCGATCTCGATGACGAGCCCGGTATCGGCGAGGTGCACGCGGTCGCCGGTGGTGGGGCCGTAGAGGTCGGCGTACTCCCGGCGTGTCAGCCGTCGTCCCATGTCCTCAGTGCCCCGTCTCGAACAGGAAGCCCGCCGCCCGGGCGCGCCCGACCGCGGCGGCCTTGACCGCATCGCTGCGGACGCTGCCGTTGGTCAGGCTGTTGAAGCCGTACACGGCCTGCTTGCCCGCGTACTCGGTCAGGACCACCTTCCGCTCCTCGCCGGGCTCGAAGCGGGCGGCCGTCCCCGAGGGAATGTCGAGATGCATGCCGAAGGCCTGGGAGCGATCGAAGGCGAGGGCGCGGTTGACCTCGAAAAAGTGGAAGTGGGAGCCCACCTGGATCGGGCGGTCGCCGGTGTTCTCCACCGTCAGCTCGACCGTCCGCCGGCCCGCATTGATCTCGACATCGCCGCTGGCGAGGTCGATCCGCCCGATGTCGGGGTTGCCCACCACGACGCCGTCCGCCGGCCCTCGCGTCGCATCAGCGGTCTCCACGCTGTGGCCCGGGTGACTAGCGGATCGGCTGGTGGACGGTCACGAGCTTGGTGCCGTCCGGGAACAGCGCTTCCACCTGGAGCTCGGTCAGGAGGGCGCCGACTCCCTCCATGACATCGTCCAGAGTGAGGAGGCCGGCGCCGTACTGGATCAGCTCGGCGACTAGGGCACGGCCCTCGCGAGCCTTCTCCTGGATCTCGTCGCTGATGTAGGCGACGGCCTCGGGATAGTTGAGCCTGATGCCCTTGGCCTTGCGGCGCCGCGCCATCTCCGCCGCGGTGAAAATGAGGAGCCGCTCCTGTTCCTTCGGGGTCAGATGCACGCGTCCACCTCGCTCAGAACAGCGCCAGGTAGTGATCGATCTCCCACTGGGAGACCGTGTTGTGGTAGCGGACCCATTCCTGCCGCTTGACGCTCAGGAACTCGGCGGCCAGCGCCGGGCCGAGGGCGCCGCGGATCACCGGATCCGCCTCGAATGCATCCAGCGCCTCCGGCAGCGTCTGGGGCACGAGACCTGGGCCGCCGCCGCCCCTCACCTCGTCGAGCGAAAGCGCGCACATGTTCTTCCCGGCGCTCGGGGGGCCGGGGTCGAGCTTGCGCCGGATGCCGTCGAGGCCGGCGGCGATCACGCTTTCTCGGTGTAGAAACGCGCGCCGTCCTGCTCGTACATCCGGCGCAGGCGATGGTAGTTAGTGATATGGCCGTTGTGCACCACGGCAAGATCCGGCGTCCCTTGGGTCCAGAACGGCTGGGAGTGCGACAGGTCGATGCGGCTCTCCGTCGAGAGCCGGGTGTGCCCGAGCCCGTGAGTGCCGATGAGCCCGGAGACGCCGAACGCCACCTCGAGGTCCTCCGGCCGTCCGACCTGCTTCACGATCTCGAGCCGCCGGCCCATGCTAACGACCTCGGCGCCGGGCTCCCTCGCCTCGATCTGGCGGGCCAGCTCCCCGGGGTCACCGCTCGCGGCCTCGAAGCCGACGAGGCCCGCGGCCGTCTTCACGCGCACCTTCAGCCCGGCGGCCGCCGATCCCCAGACGGCGACGCCCGCCGAATCGGGCCCGCGGAGCGAGAGCGCCCCGAGCATGGCGAGCAGCGGCCCGCCGACGGCGCAGGGCGCGCCCACCTTCCCGAGATACCCGACAATGCCGCACATGAGCGATGCGCGTCTCGTTCTCCAGCGGAGGCCCTGGAGGGGCCAGCGAGGCCCCCTCCGACCGGGTCAGGCGTGCGTGAGGTCCTTGCTGTTCGGGATGCCGGAGATCGGGCACTCCTCGGTGCCGACCGTCGAGCGGGTGAGGGCCTCGACCATCTTCTTGGTGCCGTCGGGATCGGTGATCCACTTGGTGTAGAAGTCGTAGGGGCAGGCGGCCACACCCTCGTCACCTTCGCGGGAGTTGATCTTGCCCGTGTAGCCGCGATGGAGCAGCTTGAACAGGTGGTTCTCCGACTGGAGGTTCTTTCGCGCGTCCCGGATGAGCCCCTTGGAGAGCGCCCCGTACTGGATGCCGTAGTCCTCCTCGCCGCACTCACCGAGTGTCCGGCCGTCGAAACCGATGATCGCGGAGTGGCCGAAGTAGGAGTAGACGCCGTCGAAGCCCGCCGCATTGGCCACCGCCACGTAGACGTTGTTCGACCACGCCATCGCCTTGGCCATGATGATCTGCTGCTCCTTGGCCGGGTACATGTAGCCCTGGCAGCGCACGATCAGCTCTGCCCCCTTCATCGCGCAATCACGCCAGATCTCGGGGTAGTTGCCGTCGTCGCAGATGATCAGGCTCACCTTCAGGCCCTTGGGGCCCTCGGAGACGTAGGTGCAGCTGCCCGGATACCAGCCCTCGATGGGCACCCAGGGCATGATCTTCCGGTACTTCTGGACAATCTGGCCCTCGTTGTTCATGAGAATGAGGGTGTTGTAAGGCGCCTTGTGCGGATGCTCTTCGTGGCGCTCGCCGGTCAGCGAGAACACGCCCCAGACGTTGGCGTTGCGGCAGGCCTTAGCGAAGATCTCTGTCTCTTCGCCGGGGACGGCGGAGGCGGTCGCGTACATCTCCTTGGCGTCGTACATGATCCCGTGCGTGCTGTACTCGGGGAAGATGACAAGATCCATACCGGGCAGGCCGACCTTCATGCCCTCGACCATCTCAGCGATCTTCCGCGCGTTGTCGAGCACCTCCTTCTTGGTGTGCAGGCGCGGCATCTTGTAGTTCACGACGGCGACGCCGACGGTATCGAAGCTGCTCGAGATGTCTCCGTGCATCATGGCGGACGCTCCTTTCGTCAGACGGTCAGATAAGCGTGGATCTTGGCGGTGTCCACGTCGGCTTTCAACCCCTCGTACGCGAACTCCCCCTTGTCCAGGATCAGGAAACGATCGGCGACCTCGACAGCGAAGCTCAGTACCTGCTCGGAGACGACCATGGCGAAGCCGTGCTCGTTCCGGAGCGCGTTCAGGGTACGGGCGATCTCCTTGATGATCGAGGGCTGGAGGCCCTCGGTGGGCTCGTCGAGGAGGAAGACGGACGGCCGCGCCCCGAGCGCCCGGGCGATGGCGAGCTGCTGCTGCTGCCCGCCCGAGAGATTGCCGGCGAGCCGCCGGCGCATGTCCCGCAGCACCGGGAACGTATCGTAGATGTAGCCGGGCACGGTACGATCCGGCACCGTCTCGAGCCCGGCGAGGAGGTTCTCCTCTACGGTCAAGTAGGGGAATACCATGCGGCCTTGCGGGACATAGGCAAGCCCGGCGGCGACGCGCTCGTAGCTCTTGGCCTGGGTGATGTCCTTGCCCCGGAGCGTGATCCGGCCGCTGCCCACGGGCAGCAGGCCGATGAGGGCCTTGAACAGCGTGGTCTTGCCCATGCCGTTCCGACCCATCACGGCGATGGTCTCGCGTTCCCCTAGCCGGAAGCTGACGTCGCGGACGACGTGGCTCTCGCCGTAGTAGAGGTTCAGGTTCTCGACAGCCAGGATGGGCTTAGTCACCGAGATAGACCTCGATCACGCGGGGATCGCTCTGGACATCGTCCATTGGGCCCTCGACCAGCACCTTTCCCTGGTGCATCACCGTGACCTTGTGGGCGATCATCCGCACGAAGGCCATGTCGTGCTCGATCACGATGGTGCAGCGGCCCGTGCTGATTCCGTTCAGCATCTCGGCCGTCTGTTCGCGTTCCCGCGGGCTCATACCCGCCACCGGCTCGTCCAACAGCAGCAGCTCGGGGTCCTGCATGAGGAGCATGCCGATCTCGAGCCATTGCTTCTGCCCGTGCGAGAGGCCTCCCGCCTTCACGTGGAGCTGGTCCCCCAGGTAGATCCGGCGGGCGACCTCGTCGATCTTCTCGCGGAGGGCGGCATCGCGCCTGAAGAACAGCGAGCCGACCACCCCGCGCTTCTTCGGGTAGGAGATCTCGAGGTTCTCGAGTACCGTCAGGTCCTCATAGGTGGAGGGCGTCTGGAACTTGCGGCCGACACCGACGCGCGTCACCTCGTACTCGATCATGTCGGTCAGCTCGTACTCCTTGAATCGGATGGAGCCCTGCGTCGGCTTGGTCTTGCCGCAGATCATGTCGAGCAGCGTGGTCTTGCCGGCGCCGTTGGGGCCGATCACGCAGCGCAGCTCGTCCTCTTCCACCGACAGGGCCAGGCCGTCCACGGCGCAGAAGCCGTCGAAGGAGACGGTGAGGTCCTCGACCGAGAGGATCATGCCGGCCGGCCGCCACGGACCTCGACGGGCGCGTCGATCTCGGCGCGGGCGGGCCGCGCAAGGGCGGGCCCCGCCGCGGAGGCATTGACCGGCCGGGCGCGTGGCCGCCAGCGCAGGCGCTCCACCAGACCGGCCAGGCCCGTCGGCAGGAACATGACGACCAGGATGAACAGCGCCCCGAGGAGGTAGAGCCAGACCTCGGGGAAGTTCTCCGAGAAGAAGGTCTTGGCCGTGAAGACCAGGAGCGTTCCGTAGACGGTGCCGACCAGGGAGAGACGGCCGCCCACCGCGGCGTAGATGACCATTTCGATCGACGGCACGATGCCGACGAGCGAGGGGGAGGCGAGCCCTTCCTGCAGGGCGAAGAGCGCTCCGCCGAGCGATGCCAGGAGCGCGGCCACCGCGAACACGAAGGCCTTGAAGGTCGCGGGATTGTAGCCCGAGAAGCGAACCCGATCCTCGCGGTCCCTGATCGCGACCAGGATCTTGCCGGTCCGGCTTGTGAGGAGGGCGCGGCCGGCCAGGACGGAGGCGAGGAGCACGCCGAGCGTGACGAAGTAGAGGACGCGCTTGACGCTGTTGCTCAGGATGTCGACGCCGAGGAACGTCTTGAAATCGGTGATGCCGTTGACCCCGCCGGTGTAGCCCTGCTGGCCGATGATGACGATGGAGGCGATGGCGGCCAGCGACAGTGTGATGATCGAGAAGTAGACGCCGCCCACGCGCTTCCGGAAGTTGGCGTAGGCGAGCAGGAATGCGAAGAGCGGCGGGATCACCAGGATGGTGGCGATCGCGAAGGTCAGCGAGTGGAACGGGCGCCACCACCAGGGCAGGCTCTCGACGCTGTTCCAGACCATGAAGTCGGGCAGGTTCGACCCGTAGAATTGCGACAGGGCCGAGCCGGTGTTGGTCTGTGCCGCCGCCTCCAGCTTGAGAAACATGGCCATGAAGTAGCTGCCCATGCCGAAATACAGGCCCTGACCCAGGCTCAGGATCCCGCCGTAGCCCCAGAGGAGGACCAGTCCCACCGCCGGGAAGGCGAAGCAGAGGTACTTGGCGGCGAGCTGCTGGCGGAAGTCGTCGAGCAGGAACGGTACGGGCACCAGCAGGGCGACCAGCACGAGGAGCCCCACCGCTTCACGCGCCCGGTCACGCTGGCCGGTCACGGTCACCGCCTGACCTTGAGCGCGAAGAGCCCGGAGGGCCGGAAGTAGAGGGCGACAATCACGCAGAGTAGGATGGTCGCCTTGGCCATGGAGCCGGTGAGCCCGAACTCGAGCCACGATTGCATCTGGCCGATCATGAACGCGGAGCTGAACGTCCCCAGCAGGCTGTCCACGCCGCCGAACACCACCACAATGAAGGTGTCCACGATGTACTGCTGGCCGGTGACGGGCCCGGTGGAGGCGAGCATCGTGAACGCGCTCCCCGCGATGCCGGCCAAGCCGGAGCCGATCGCGAAGGTTATCGCGTCGACGCGGGCCGTATTGATTCCCACCGCACCGCTGATGGCGCGGTTCTGTGTCACCGCTCGGATGCGCAGCCCCCAGCGCGTGCTGTACAGTAGCCGGTAGAGCCCGATGCCCACCAGCACGGTGAGCCCGATGATGAAGAGGCGCGAGAGCGGGATCGAGAGGCCCGCCGTCGGCTGCCAGGCGCCCGCCAGCCACTTGGGCGACGGCACCCCCACCTCACGGGGGCCGAAAAGGTTGCGGAAAGTCTGCTGCATGATCAACGACAACCCCCAGGTGGCCAGCATGGTGTCGAGCGGCCGGTTGTAGAGGAAGCGGATGAAACCGCGCTCGAGCGCGAGCCCGAACGCAAAGGTCACGCCAAAGGCCAGCACGATGGCGACGAGCAGGTAGACGCCGAGCCAATCCGGCATGAAGCGCTCGAATATGACCGCGGTCAGGTACGTGGTGTAGGCGCCCATGGCCATGAGCTCGCCATGGGCCATGTTAATCACGCCCATGAGACCGAACACGATGGCGAGCCCCAGGGCCATCAGGGCGAGGACGGTGAACAGACTTAGCCCGTTGAAGGCCTGCATGACGACAATGTCGAGGCTCATGACGCGAGCGCCGACCCTCAGATCTTCGGGAACGGGTTGGGCTCGATCAGCGGCGACTCGTAGATCATCTCGATCTGGCCGTCTTTCATGAAGGCGCCGATGCGCGCGTGCTTCCAGAGATGGTGATTGGCCTTGTGGAACTTGACCTTGCCCTCCGGTGCGGCGATCTCCAGCTCGGACGAGGCCGCCACCACCGCGGGCACCTCGAAGCTCTTCGCTTTTTCCGCCGCCATCTTCCAGAGGTAGACCGAGATGTAGCCGCATTCGAGGGTGTCGCCCACCACCCGGTTCGGCCCGTACTTGGCTTTGAAGGCCTTCACGAACTTCTCGTTGGGGGCGCCCTTGAGGCTCTGGAAGTAGCCCATGCAGGAGAGGAAGCCCTCGAGATTCTCCACTCCGATGCCCGAGGCCTCTTCCTCGGAGACGGCGAGAGCGAGGAGCGCCTGGTTCTTGCCGTTCAGTCCCGCCGCTTGGAGCTGCTTGTAGAACGCCACGTTGCTCCCGCCCACCACCGTGGACAGAATCACCTCGGGCTTCTGCGCTTTGATCTTGTTGATCACCGAGGCGAACTCGATGTTGCCCAGCGGGATGTAGTCCTCGCCGACCACCTTGCCGCCCGCCTTCTCGATGGTGGGCTTGGCGATCTTGTTGGTCGTGCGCGGCCAGATATAGTCGGAGCCGATGAGGTAGAACGACTTGCCCTTGTTCTGGGCAAGCCAGTTCACGGCGGCGATCACGGACTGGGTCGCCTCTTGCGCGGTGTACATGATGTTGGGCGACATCTCGAGGCCTTCGTAGTAGGTCGGGTAGTAGAGCAGGCCCTTGCTCCGCTCCACCACCGGGAGCGTCGCCTTGCGCGACGCAGAGGTGTAGCAGCCCATGATGGCCGCCACCTTGTCCCGGTCGAGGAGCTTGCGGGCCTTCTCCGCGAAGGTCGGCCAGTCACTCGCCCCGTCCTCGACGATGGTCTCGATCTTTCGGCCCATCACGCCGCCGCTCGCGTTGATCTCCTCGATGGCAAGCTTCTCGGCGTCCACGACCGAGGCCTCCGCAATGGCGATGGTGCCGGTGAGCGAGTGCAGGATGCCGACCTTCACCGTGGTCTGCCCCCACGCACCCCGCGGCCAAATGTAAGGGGCCGCGATCGTGGTCGCGGCGGCGGCACCGCTCTTCTTCAGCAATTCCCGTCGACTGATCCGCATGTGGCTCCCCCGTGGTGCGAAGTGTTTGGGCACGAACTGCTCGCGCTCGTTGCGCGATCTGCAAGAACAAGACCAGTGACCTTGAAGATGTGCCACGGGGCCCGCGCGCGTCGCTCGGTGCGAGGGAAATGCATAACCGTGAAGGGCCCAGTCATCGCCAGCTACAACGGGATGAAGAGAGAGGCAGCCTACGTTTTGATCTCTACGATGCCGCGCCCCTGCTCGCTCGAGCGGCAGTGCTTCCTTTTCGGGCGGAGGACCGTGTGCTCCGTCCTTGGGCTGGCAATCGCCGATGTCCTCCGCCCAGAGGGATGGGTTGGCCCGAATGAATGAGGCCGTGTGAGCTTCTGACCGCGCGCATCCTGCAGCATTTCCACCCTCACGCCTATCTGCTAAGCAGAACTCCCTCACCGCGGAATATCAGCGCGAAGGTCCGCAGGAACTCGAGAATGAAGTGGAACTCGCTCGCCACACCTTAGCGACTTCGCCATCGACAGACGCATGAACATTTGCCCACTACGCACCACATTCGGATCCTTGAACTGGCTCGGAGGCACCACTTGCCCACGATGTTCTCAATACCGAGGTTAGTGGAGACAGGGGGATTCATGGCGTACGGACCGGACACCAGAGACATGTTCAGTCGGGCCGCGATTTATGTCGACAAGATCCTGAATGGCGCTTAAACCGGCCGATCTCCCTGTCGAGCAGCCCACCAAGTTCGAGTTGGTGATCACCTCAAGACCGCCAAGGCCCTGGGTCTGACGATTCCGCAGTCACTCCTGCAGCGGGCGGATCAGGTCATTGAGTGATGGACCGACGGGGGTTCATCGTGGCGATGGCTGGCGGTCTCTTCGCCGCGCGGCTCGCCGCTGAGGCGCAGCCGGCGGGCAAGGTTTACCGGATAGGCTATCTCTCCGCCAGCTCGGGCACGTCTAATCCACGCAATCTCGAGGCGTTTCGACAAGGATTGCGCGAGCTCGGATGGGTCGAGGGCCAGAATATCGCTATCGAGTATCGATGGGCGGAGGGTCGATTCGACCGGCTGCCTGATCTCGCAGCCGATCTGGTCCGCCTCAAGGTGGACGTTATCGCAGCGGCGGCGACGCCCGCAGCCCTGGCAGCGAAGAACGCCACGGGGACAGTCCCCATCGTCGCAATGAGTCTTACCCATCCCGTTGAGCTCGGGCTCATCGCGAGCCTGGCGCGCCCGGGTGGAAACGTCACAGGGGTGTCCTACAGCGTCGGCGCGGACATTTTCGGCAAAGATCTGGAACTGCTCACGGAAGTCGTCCCCAGGGTCCGCCGTGTGGCCGTCCTCTCCAACCCGGACAGTCCGGCCCGACCGCTCACCATAAGAAACGTCAAGGACGCGGCGCGGTCGTTGGGCTTGCAGCTGCAGCTCCTGGAGGCACGCGGGCCCGAGGCCGAGGCGCGGCGGGAGAACATGGCGAATTGAAGCTGCGCTACCCGAATGCGAAGTCTGCTAGACTTTCGCCGAGTTGCCCGCGTGGAGGATCGATCCGTGACATGTCACTAGTCCAGTGGAGAAGGAGGCCAGCGCGTGATCTATGGCCTAACGGTGTGGGAGTGGACGATTTTATCGGGCTTGCTTGCCGGTCTCGTCTTTCTGACGGTTGGCGTGATCGGGATGCTATGGCCTCGTCGCACTCACACGGGCGGCGTATTTGAGTTCGTGTGGGGCCGCTTCAAGGTGAGATCGAATGTGATGGCGTTTGGTGTCGTCATAGGAGGCATAGTGGTTTTCTTCGGTTCTGGCTGGTTCGCATCCCGGACGACACCACGCTTCCCTTTGACGGGTAGGATAGCGCTCGATGATGGCAGGACCATCTCAGGGATCTCAGTTGGGCTTGTTCCACCGGAGCACTACGCTGTCACCGCAGCAAATGGCACCTTCAAGTTGGAAGTGCCTAGGCCAAGCAGTAACGAAACAGGCTCGTACCAAGCTGTCCTGTATTACCGCGACCGAGATCATCTTCGTGCAGAGATAGCTCCGGTCAATATTGATCAGAATTGGAACGCGACTGTTGATCATAAGTTTGGGAGGCAGTGATGCGCCGCATTAATTTGATGGTATTTCTCGGTGTGGCCTTCGTGCTAGCTCTCTTTTTGGTGGGACAAGCGCAGCCACTCACGGTGATCTACGGCAAAGTCCTCACGGAGGATGGCAAGCCAGTCACGAACCAGCCGCTCGTGATCGAAGGACGTAAAGGGTCACGCTGGATCGCGGATTGGCTACAATTCGGCCGGGGCTCAAAAGACAGGGACGAGATTCAGGCAGTTTCCGTCACGGATCACCAAGGCGCATTTCAGGTTATCAACCTCCCAGCAGGGTACTACTCGATCAAACTACTTCGCCCTGGAGCCCAGCCAATCCTTGTCAGAGAGTTCAAGCTAGATCGCGGATACGACAAGAGCGAGATCATAGGAACGGTAGCTGCTGAAAAACTCGGACGAGACTGGCCGTAGGTCATCCCGCAAAATTCTTGCGAAGATCCTGCTTCCCGCCTGGGCGCTACGGCGACGCCCGGCATTCGCCCTCTAGCCTCGAAAAATCCGCTCTGCCGCAGCCTGGTAGAGAGGAGGACTGCCGATGATCCGACGCTCTCCCCGCATCCTGATCACCACGCTCTGCAGCCTCCTCGCCCTCGCCACGTCGGCCTCCGCCGAGTGCGCGTGGGTGTTGTGGGAGGGGAGCACTCAAGGCGAGCTGGATGCCATGACGTACAAACTTCTCACTGCCTATCCGTCGGCGCGTGAGTGCATCCGGGCAATCGACGCGCGGGCACGCCCAGAGCAGAAAATGGATTCCAAACTAAACGTGAAGGCAATTTTCAAACGAACTGCGTCGATGGAATTGTGGGTGGAGACACCAGCGGGACAGGGGTGTACAAGTGCCTCCCCGCTCCCCGACACCGCGCGGACCCGTGTGGACCGAAGGGGAAGTGAACATGCCAGATGGTATCCCCATCAGCAAACCGTGGCGCCTCGTCAGCGTCATCCACAATTGTCTGAACAAACGGAGGAACAGCACATGGCAAAGATGAAAGCGGTGCAAGTACCGAAGCCGGGAGCGGACTTCGAAGTGGTCGAACGTGAGATCCCGGCGCCCGGCTCGGGCCAAGTCAGGATTCGCGTTCAAGCGTGTGGAGTCTGTCACAGCGATGTAGCCACGAAGGACGGCCTCTTTCCCGGGATGCGGTATCCACGTGTGCCCGGACACGAAGTGATTGGCGTCATCGACGAGGTCGGCGCGGATGTAAAGGACTGGAGAAAGGGCGAACGGGTCGGCGTCGGCTGGCATGGCGGACAGGACGGCACTTGTTCAGCGTGCAGGAGGGGCGATGTGGTCAATTGCGCGAATGGGCAGGTTTCCGGAGTCAGCTACGATGGGGGCTATCAGGAATTCATGGTCGCGCCGATCGAAGCCTTGGCCCGCGTTCCGGAATCGCTTGACGCCGCCGAGGCCGCGCCGCTGATGTGCGCCGGAATTACTACATTCAATGCTCTCCGTCATAGCGGCGCGCTGCCGGGCGACCTCGTCGCCATTCAGGGGATCGGCGGGCTTGGCCATCTCGGAATTCAGTTCGCAAAGACATTTGGCTATCGCGTTGCCGCAATAGGCCGCGGGCCGGGTAATGCGACGCTCGCCAAAAGGCTTGGAGCCGATCTCTATATCGACACCGCCGCCACGGATGCCGCAGCCGAACTGCAGAAACTCGGCGGGGCGCGCGTGATTCTTGCGACCGCGCCCAGCGGGAAATCGATATCGGCTCTGGTCGGCGGTCTCGAGGCGAACGGCACGCTGCTGGTTGTAGGAGTGCCGATGGATCCGATCGAAGTGCCGGCGATGCAGTTGGTTTTTGGCAAGAGGCGAATCCAGGGCTGGTTGGCTGGGATCCCAACCGACTCCGAGGATACGCTACGCTTTGCGGAGATGACGGGCGTTCGCCCAATGATTGAAAAATACCCGCTCGCGAAAGCCGCCGAAGGTTACGCTCGCATGATGAGCGGTAAAGCAGAGTTCCGCGTCGTCCTGACCATGTGAGGTCCAGCCCCCCTTGAGGCCAGGCGGCTTATACGTAGAGAGGAGCGGCAATCAATTGGATGTTGAGAGACCGGCTATGAGCAATGTCGCGCTTAAGAGCGTGTCAAACTTCGGTTCATTGGGTAGCAACATGGGCACGAACATTCAACACCGGATGCAGCCGCATTCTGAAGAATACACAAAACATCACCCAGAGCTTTTCGAGGTCGCGCATGAGTATGAATGTGCCAACTTTCAAAAAGCAATTCAGCACGTGTCTCGTCCGGGAAAACCCGGGATCGTCTTACTGGGAAGCCCAATTTAGGAAGGACAGCCTATGGAAATCGGAACCATTGGAGCAGGAGCTTTCGCACAAGCGTTCGCAAAACGGGCATTGAAGGCCGGCCACAAGGTGAAGGTTAGCAATAGCCGAGGCCCCGACAGTCTGCGAGAAATTGTCAATCAACTTGGTCCTGGAGCAATGGCTGCCACCAAGGAAGAGGCAGCGGCTTGCGAAATGGTATTCCTTGCCGTGCCTTGGGACAACGTGCCCGAGACGCTTGCAGGTCTTCCCAGGTGGAACGATCAGATTCTGATCGATGGGACGAATCCTTTTCACGGTAGGGTTGGACATTTCACGCCGGCAAATGTTGGAAACCTATCCACTAGCCAGCTTGTTGCGGCGCTAGCCCCTCGAGCACGAGTGGTTAAGGCGCTGAACAACATGATCGTTCCTAACTTGGAGGCGGATCCGGTCGTCAATGGGGCGAGACGAGTTGCATTTATTTCGGCAGACGATGACGGCGCAAAGAAGCGAGTCGAAACCTTACTCGAAGCTTTTGGCTATTGTGTCATTGATCTTGGAAACCTTTCGCGATGGAGGCCTGATCCAGCAAGCAGGGGGGCCTCTCGCAGGCCGAGATTTGTTGGAGCGAGGAGAATGACCTAAATGAAAGTCATTCATCTCACTGCCTACGGTAATCCAGCTGTGACAGCGGCTCCTGGGCGGGCCGGCGTCCGCGTCTGGCAGATTACGTCATGGGGACGGGGGCCACGAGGGGGCGACCGCCGCCGGAAACTGCTAATGTTGGCTATCCTCCATGACAGCAACGAGAGCCAGTGACGCATGCGGAAGACGGCGCGGGGAGAAGACGCAATGGCCGATGAACACTACGACGCGATCGTGATAGGAACCAGCCAGGGCGGCCGGTTCCTCCCCCTCGAGCTGGCGAAGGCGGGCCACAAGGTGGCGCTCGTCGAGCGTGACCAACTCGGCGGCGTCTGCGTCAACACGGGGTGCACCCCGACCAAGACGATGGTCAGCAGCGCGCGCCTCGCCTACCAGGCGCGCCGCGGCGCGGAGTACGGCGTGCGTATTGGTCCGGTATCGGTGGACCTGGCCGCGGTGCGCGAGCGCAAACGGACCATGGTCGCCGGCGCGCGGCAGAATTACGCGAGCCGCCTGGCGCAGGACGGGCTTGACCTGATCGAAGGCGAGGCCCATTTCACGGGGCCGAAGACGGTCGAGATCGCCTTGACGGACGGCGGGACGCGGCAGATCAGCGCGCCGGTGGTCGTCATCGACGCGGGCACCCGGCCCAAGCCGCTGGCGATCACCGGCGCGGGCGACGTCCCCGTGCTCGATTCAACGTCGATCATGGAGTTGGACGAGCTCCCGGAGCACCTGATCATCCTCGGCGGCGGCTACATCGGGCTGGAGTTCGGGCAGATGTTCCGCCGGTTCGGCAGCGAGGTCACCATCATCCAAAACGCCGCGCGCCTGATGATGATCGAGGACGAGGACGTCTCGAACGAGGTCGCCGCTATCTTGCGCGATGACGGGATCACGATCCTGACCTCGTCGACGCCGGCCCGGGTTGAGCCCGCCGACGGCGGCCGCCTGCGGCTGACCGTTTGCCCGGAGGACGGTGAGCGACACCTCGAAGGCTCGCACCTGCTGTCGGCCATCGGCCGCATCCCGAATACGGAGGCGCTCACCCCCGAGGCGGCCGGCATCCGTCTCAACGACCACGGCTTCATCGAGGTCGACGAGTACCTGCAAACCAGTGTCCCCGGCGTCTACGCGATGGGGGACGTCAAGGGCGGCCCGGCCTTCACCCACCTTTCCTACGACGATTACCGCATCCTGCACGCCAACCTCATCAGGCACGAGAAGGCGAGCACGCGCGACCGGATCGTCCCGTACACGGTGTTCATCGACCCGCAGCTTGGCCGCGTCGGCATGACCGAGCGCGAGGCCATGGCGCAAAGACGCGCGATCCGGGTGGCGAAGCTCCCGATGAGCGCCGTCATCCGGGCCATCGAGACCGGGGAGACGCGCGGTTTCATAAAGGCCGTCGTCGACGCGGACAGCGGGCAGATCCTGGGCTGCGCGGTCCTCGGCAGTGAAGGCGGCGAGATCATGACCATGATCCAGGTCGCCATGCTGGGCAAGCTCACTTACACCGCCATGGCGGACGCGATCTTCACGCACCCCCTCCTTGCGGAAGGCCTCAACACCCTCTTCGCGATGTTCGACGCCTAAGTGGGTTGGCCACGTAAATCCGTCGGACTGTTGACAACAGTGCAGGGAACCGCTGCTCGACCTGGTGAAAAGCGCGGTGCGAAAGCGCAGGACATGAAAAGAGCGCTCCGAATGTCCCAACTCCGCAAAGGAGAAAGTTTGGAGCATCGGAAGGTGGAAACCATGGCTATCAAAGGCAGTCCACGCGACATGAAGAAGTGGCTGGAATTACTCCTCGACCCGAACATCCAGTTCCCCGGCGAGTCGGGCGAATACCGCCGCGCACGCAACGAGCTGTTGGAGTCGGAGCGCGAGCTTCGGCGGATGAACCAACAGGTCGCCGCCGAGCGCCGGGCACTCCCCCTGGGCGGCGTCCTCCAGGGGGACTACGTCTTCGAGTCCGCCGCCGACGGCAGCCAGGTGAGGTTCTCGGAGCTGTTCGCACCGGGCAAGGACACTCTGGTCATCTACAGCATGATGTTCCCACGCTGGTCACAAGACCTACGAGCGGGCGCCCCGGGAGGCGAAACGGCCCTGCTGCCGCTGGTCGAGCAGCCGTGCCCGTCCTGCACATCGATCGTCGACGGACTCGAGGGCGCTGCTTTCCCCTCGCCGCGCGGATCAACCTCGCCGTGGTCGCGAAGACAAGCCCCGATCGGCTCGGCACCTACGCACAGGAACGAGGCTGGCACAACATACGACTGCTGTCCTCGCGGAACAACACCTTCAACCGCGATTATCACGGGGGAAACACCCGAGGGCGAGCAACTGCCGGTCCTGAACGTGTTCTCACGCGACGAGGACGGGATCCGCCACCGGTGGGCCAGCGAACTGACATTCGCGCCCGGCGGAGACACCAGCTCGCTCGACCCGATCTGGCCGATCTGGGGCGCTCTGGACATGACCCCGGAAGGACGCGGAGACGGGGCTGGCTATCCCTCGCTGCAGTACGAGTAATGGGCGATTATGTCGCGGCGATGGGAGCCACGGGATGGGGCGATCGCGCTGCCGGAAGAGGCTCGTCTTGTACGCTCCCGCGCCAACGGGCGATCGGCTAGCGGGTTTCTACCGGAGAACCGCCTCCGACGTCCCACAGCCAGAGCCAAGGTCGCTGGTGCCAACCGCGCGTTTTCTCTGCGTCGCGCCGTAGCGCGTTGGAGGGCGTGCAGGCCGACTATCAGCTCATAACCCAAAGGTCGCTGGTTCAAATCCAGCCCGTGCAACGCGTCTAGATCAAATCAACCTCGAAGCTGAGCATGTTTGATATCGGTGGTTGCGGGCCCCCGCAACCATGAACGACGAGGGGTTAGCGGACGTCAGAGCCGCTAACCCCTTTCGTTTACCCAGACTTCACCCAGGAATTGGTTTCGTCGGCATGACTCCGGACTCCAGCGGCAGCACACACCCCCAACCATCCGCCGGGCTGCGACGACTATACCTCCCGAGGAGTCGCGTGTAGTACACCGCGCCGATGAACTCCTCTACCATAGTGGCCAGCCGAGCAAAGGTTCGTCAAATTCGTTCGAGCCAGCTGGCGATCGCCCGTCCAATCTCGTCGGGAGTGTCCTCTTGCACGAAGTGGAGACCTCTGACGACGACGCGGTGCTGATTAGGGAAGCTGCTCGCCAGTCTCCTGATTCGGCCCGTGATGAATACACCGGGCTCCGCGTCAATAAAGAGCTTTGGCAGCGATGCTGTTTTCAGCCATGCGGAATAGGCGGCAATCCGATCGTGGACATCAGCCGGCTCGCCCGACAGCGGCACTTCGCGTGCCCACTGCAATGTCGGCCAGCGATCGTCGCCGGCCTCCAAGAATGGTCGCCGGTACTCTGCCATCTCGTCCGCCGACAGCGTCCGTTGCGTGA
>Ga0207646_10002496_pt1 | contig 21735 bp, 19 predicted proteins | sample KBSK5502metaG_FD_184343 | JGI IMG/M metagenome (GOLD analysis project Ga0207646, IMG submission 184343) | Corn, switchgrass and miscanthus rhizosphere microbial communities from Kellogg Biological Station, Michigan, USA - KBS K5-50-2 metaG... | ecosystem: Host-associated > Plants > Roots >... | reverse complement strand
CCGTGATGCCATACGGTCCGCCGGCCCACCTTAACGGTCGAGCTCGAGGCATCAACGACGCACGGGCCGGCTCACCGCCGCCAACATTTTCATACCCCGTGGTGCCCGGCCGGGCATGAACCCTTAAAGGGCTGGGTTGGCGCTGCCCACCCGCTTGCCGTAGGTTCCGCCAGTGGGCCCCGTCGCGGACGACCGTCAGCTGCTCGAAGGCCTGATCGGCCGGGCCGCATCACACTCGTTGCGGCTGGACCTCCCCCAACTGCTTGAAGCCAGCGAAGCCGAGTTGGCCTCTCTGGGTTTGCCTCGACCAGCCAGACGTCGACTGCTCGCCTGTGCTGAGGTAGCGCGTCGGTACCAGCCGAAGGCTTCGGTCCCAGAACCCATCACGACACCAGCTCAGGCTCTTGCCCACCTGGGTGAGCTGCGTTCCGGCGGCCGGGAATCTCTGGCGGTCCTGCTGCTGGACATCCGGCTCAGCCTGCTCGCCGTTGAGGTGGTTGCGACCGGAACCGTCGCTCACGTATCGGTCGAGCCTCGTGAGGTGTTCGCGCCGGCCGTTACGGCCGGCGCGAGTTCAGTCGTGCTAGCGCACAACCATCCGTCCGGAGATCCCCAGCCCAGTGCTCAGGACGTCGAGTTCACTCGCGCGATGGTCGAGGCCGGGCGGGTCCTTGGGATCGACGTACTCGACCACCTGATCGTATCTGCGAGGAGTTACTTCAGCTTCCAACGCGCCGGGCGCCTCTGAGGCTGACCCTAACCCTCCACAAGATCTGCAGATAGCTCGGGTCTCCCAGAGCCAGGCGGCGACAGCGTCTTGGAAGGCGGGCACCTACTCGACGACAGGCTCGTCGGCCAGGGTCACAAGGCCGCACTGAGCCGCGCCGCATGAGTCCGGGGAGCTTGCCCGGCGACAGCTGGACGCCGGCTGGACGACCTCGCGTGAATATGGAAGTCGTTCCGAAGTCGCACAGAAGTCGTTTTGGCTGGCCATTGGCCGCCAGATGCCGGTTGTCGCGCTTCGTCGGGGCTGATGTGAGCTCGCTGGGCGCCCGCTAGACGCCCGCTGAGCGCTCGCAGGACGCCCGCCAGACACCCTCCGTGAATACGGAAGTCGCACGGAAGTCGTTCGGAAGTCGTTTCGCCGCGACCGCTTTTGACCACGTCGATGTGGATTGTTTAGGTATGAAGCGCGGCTGGCTGCACAGGCTACTGGCGCTCCACCTTCCCGCGGCTTCTGCGATCTGGAAGGTGTCGGCGATCTCCGAAGGTGCTTTGGCGACGGACGGAAGGTGGTCTGGCGACGGACGGAAGGTGGTTCCCCCCTTCCAGAAGGTGGCCGCGATGCGGAGAGTGGAGGCGTGAGGTTGACTACCCGGGTCATCGACGTCGATCCCCTTGGATCGCTGCTCGTTCGGGTCGTCCTGCTGCCGGCAACAGCCGTAACAACGCTCCGAGGACGCCTCGTTGTTGGCGTCCGGTCGATGAATGTCACGATCGTGCTGGCTCACAACGACGATCCCGGCCGGCATGCCCTTCCAGCCGGACATCCTTCCGGCTTCTCGCCCCGCCTTTGGGCGCTCGGCGGGCTCTCCCGGCCGCGCCTGGGGTCGTCTGCGCGAATACGGAAGGTGGACGGAAGTCGTTCGGAAGTCGTTTCGCGGCCACGGAAGGTGGACGGAAGGTGCTCGCTGCCAACGAGCCGACCTCGCGAATTCAAACCGATGCGGCGACAACCGCGTCCAAGCCGCCGGAGAAGGTGTCCCGAAGGTGGATGGAAGGTGGGCGGCTGGTACAGAAGTCGTTGCGAAGTCGCCCGCCTGCGACGGTAAAGCCAATTTCATCGAGGGGGTAATGGCGTGATCAATTTCAATCGGATACTTCTGGACCTCTCGGCGACCTTGGCGCTGCTCGCGGTGCCTGGGCTCAAGGTGGGCGGCCCCACTCCGCAGCCTGGCGCGCAGCAAGCGGAGCAACTGCAGCGTCTCGTCGACGCAATCAACAGCGCTCTCGACGGACTGGTGTTCGTACTGGCTCACGCAGCCGTAGTGGCGGCCCATGTCGTGGTGGTCGCGGCCCCGGCGATGGCGCTCCTGTGGGTGCTCGCCAAGGTTGGTGCACAGCCTCTGCATCGGTCGTTCCGGCAAACCCGCCTCGTCGCGGTTCGGATCATCCCGCCCGCCGAAGGGGTCTACGAGCCGGCGCGCTGGGTGGGCGCATTCAGGATGCTGTACGCGATCGCTCTGCCTTGGTGGAAGAGGGCATTCGTCGGCCAGCCTTGGCTCACGTTCGAGCTGGAAGCCGTGGAGGGCCAGCTGACGACCCACTGTACGTTCCCGAAAGACCTCCAGCCGTTGGTGGTCAGCGCCCTCCACAGCGCACTTGCGGACGCTGACATCGTGCCCACTGAAGTCACATCTCGCGTTGCCAGCGCAAGCGCCGCGCGAGTCCGCCTCCGTCTGTGGCGCGAGGACATCTACGCGCTCAGCCCGTCCAGGACGGACTCGCTGGCGTCGGCCGCCCAGGCGCTTGCCGAGGCGGGCGATGGCCTGATCCAGATTGCCATGGCGCCGGACACGGGATGGGAGAAGCGCGCCACGAGGCGCCTTGATCAGCTGAGCGGCTTCGAGGCGCGCGAAAGCCTCGTCTCGAGGCTCATCCGGCTGCCCATGGACCTCTTCTACGACTTCTGGTTCAGCTATCCGAAGTCGACCACGCCTACCCCGCCGGCTCGGCGCCATGATCAGCCCTTCCCGACTGGAAACAAGACCGCCCAGGCTTGCTGGCGGGTTGAGGTTCGTCTTTGCTGTTGGGCGCCCACGACCAAGGTTGCCATCGCCGGGTTGAAGCCCATCGTCGCGGCCTTCTACGCCGCCGAAGGCGAGAACCGTCTTCGTCCCGAAATGGTGTGGTGGTCACCGGCCTTCGACAAGGCAGTCAACAAGCGCCTCGGTCCAGGGCGGTCCTCGATGGTGTTGGCGCCGGAGGAATTGGCGCTGCTGTTCCATCTCCCGCTTAGCGAGGTCCCGATGGAGTCGGCGCGCGTCCGAGTCATGCCACGGCATCGACCCGGCACCGGCGTTGGCAGTTCACTGTCGCGCCTGGATGACGTCCTCAAAGTTCCAGTGAAGATCAGTCAAGAGGACCGGCGCGAGCACGTTCACATTCTTGGCCCGACCGGAGTCGGCAAGAGCACACTGCTCCTGAACCTGGCGCTGCAGGACATCGACGACGCAGGCATTGGCGTCGGCGTCATCGATCCCAAGGGGGATCTCGTCCGCGAGTTGCTGGAGCGCATTCCGCAACGTCACGCCAACCGAATCGTTCTGATCGATCCGTCGATTCGAGAGCGACCGGTCGGACTCAACATCCTCGAGTGCGATGATCCGGCCCAGCGCGAGCTCGTCACCGACGGCGTGGTCGCGATCTTTCGCAAGAGCTTCGAGCGATTCTGGGGACCGCGAACGGATGACGTGCTCCGCGCCGCACTGCTCACGCTTCTCCGCCATCCCGAGACCACGATCACCGAGGTTCCGCTCCTGCTTCTCGACAGACGTGTGCGCTCGAGGTTGACCAAGAACCTTGGTGACCCCGTGGGCCTGAAGCCTTTCTGGCAGGAGTACGACGCGCAAACTGACGGCCAGCGACTGCAGATGGTCGGCCCGGTGCTCAACAAGCTGCGGACCTTCCTCCTCCGACCGACTGTGCGAAACGTGCTTGGCCAGAGCAGATCGACGATCGACCTGCATGAAGTGATTGACCGGCAGGGCATTCTGCTGGTCAACCTCGCCAAGGGCGAGCTAGGTGAAGAGACGAGCCGCTTGCTGGGCGCCTTTGTTATGTCGCGGATCTGGCAGGCGGCGACGGCCCGCTCGAGGCGCCCTGAGATATGGCGCCCGGACTTCAACCTCTACCTCGATGAGTTCCACGACTACCTGTACCTGCCGCAGTCGATCGACGAGATACTGGCGCAGGCGCGAGCCTACCGCCTCAACTTGACGCTTGCCAATCAGCATCTCGCGCAGCTGCACGAGTCCACCAGGCAAGCGCTGACCGCGAATGCCCGGACGCGGATCGCTTTCCAACTGGGACCCGATGACGCGCGCGTGGTGGCGCGCGACTTCGAGCCGATGACGGTCCATCAGCTGCAATCGCTGGCCCGTTTCCAGATCGCAGTTCGGCTGAACGTCGATGGCCACACCCTGCCTCCTTTCACCGGCACGACCCTGGCGAAGCCGTCCGGACTGGGCGAAGGCCATGCCGCCGAACTGAAGTTCAAGAGCGTGCAGCGCTACGGCCGACCGGTTGCCGAGGTTGAGGCCGAGATCGTCGCCCGCCTCAACCGGTTTGGAGCCGGTGGGCCCTTCAAGGAGATCGCATGAAGGCTGCGCACAACCCCTTCGCGCCACCAGCTCAGAGGGGCTTCGCGGATGCCTTCGCGCCATGGCGCGAATGGCTCGCGCAATTCAAGAACGCCGATTTCCTCCCCGGGACTGTCTTCTCACTCAGCTTCGTCAGCGAGGATCTTCCGAACTCTCGAACTTCGACTCGGTGATGAGCCTCGCTCCTCGCCTGGTGACTACTCCCCCACTCCGCGAGACATGGCCATCGTCATGGCACTCGATGCGTACCGCTACCTGGATCGGAGCCAGATCCAGTCGCTGTTCTTCGCTGGTCCGCGAAGCTGCCAGTACCGGCTTCGATGGCTCGTCCATCACGGTCTCGTACGCACATGGCGTGTGGTAATGCGACCGGGACGTGTCTGCCGCGCCTCGATCTTCCTTCTTTCGCGGCGGGGCGCGGCAGCCCTCGCGGAATGGCTCGATGTCGAGCCGGTCGCGTTCGTGCGACGCGCTGAGCACGCGCTCCAGCGACGTTTCCATCTGGTCCACCAGCTGGAGGCGAACCAGTTCTTCGTCGACCTCGCCGCGGCAACTCGTCACGTATCGGACAGCGGTCTGTACCACTGGGTCGGCGAACACGGCGTGGAGAACGCCTACGCCGAAGGCGATGAGGGAGCGCCGACGCCGGATGGATGGGGCCGGCTCCTAACGCCGGATCGCGAAGTGCTGATCCACCTCGAGTGGGATCGCGGCACCGAGCAGCCGCGTCGCCTTCGAGCAAAGCTCGCTGCATACGCCCGCTACTTCAACGATCGTCCCGCGGCCGGCGCCAACCAGATTGCCTTCGTGGCGCCAACACAACAACGCGAGCTGCAGATCCTCAGCTTGCTGCGCGATCACGCCGATAGCGATCGCGAGAGCTGCCGTTTCTGGACAACGACAACCGCCTTCGTCGCGATCGCGGGACCTCTTGGTCCGGTTTGGGCCGGCAACGGATCCGAGCGCCTTCGCCTCGCGGACATGGAAGGTCTCCCGAGATCGACCCGTCAGATCGAAGCATCAGTCGGCAAGTCGAACTGGTGGCTGCGAAGGCCGGGCGGAGGCGCTGGGTCATGAATTGCAAGGGGTCAGAGTCCGGCCCCCCACCCGAAAGGAGTTTCCGAAACATGAGGAGTCCGGCCGCCGTCACAAACGGCCGCGCGGGTTTGGTCGTGGTCCTGTCGGCAGATGCCGTGCGGATCGCCTGCGCCGAGCGGGGATGGAGTCTGTCCGAGCTCGCTCGAAGAGCGCGCATTTCCCGCCCGACTTTGGCCGCGGCTCTGCGCGGCCAGCCGGTCCGAGCGCGCACGGCGTGGAAACTCGCCCGCGCACTGGAGCAAAAGCCTTCAACACAGCTCTCTCAACTGTTGGGAGCAGCGTAAGGGTGGGAGGCGACCTCCCGACCTGTGCCCGGGAGCTGGTCCTCGCGGTCTTCAGACTGGCCGTCTCCGACTACCAGGGCGTCGCCTACGGCCACGATGAGCCTGGCCCCAATAAGTACACGCGGATCAAACCGAAGGTCCAATCCGAGGCGGCCACATTCCTGACAAGCCACTGGGCTACACATCTCGGCGAGTTGGCCGGCTTCTCGGCTCGCACGGTCTGGAAGAATGCGCAGCCGGAACGCCTTCGGGAGAATGATCTTCGACGTGCAGCGTGACCTCCAACCCACGGCACCTGCAGGGGAGTTTCGATCGCGCGGCTAAGGTGTAAGAGCCGGATCAAGCGGCAGGCGCAACGCTGACGGTCACGCATGTCTCGCATCCGCGCTCTACCCAGTTGACTTGAGGCCCTGCGGGGTCACCCGCGCTCCCATTTCGACGAGTACCTTGCGCCCGACCGCCTCCTGTGCCATGCGACGCCCGGACACCAGCATCTCAACGACCTCGGCGCGAAGATCCTCAGGGAGCCAATTAGCCGCACGCGTGGCGCTCGCAGTGCTGACCGGATCGGACTTCGATATCCTGCCAACACAAAGGAGCAAGCGGTAGAGGTCGGCCGCAGGGTCGACTGCCGGCAGACCGAACGATTGGGCTACGTAGTGTGCGCGGCGAGGAATCTCGAGGCCCTCCAAGTCGATGTCTCCAAAGTACTTGATGGCCTTCACCCTGGGCTCGATGTCAGCGAAGTAGCTAACCGAGCCGGTGATGTGGTTGCCAGCGCCGTACACGAGCAGCCCGACATCGGGGATTGCCGTTGGCGTCTTTAGCATCGAGTGGTAGGTCTGGTGGTTCTCTATAACGAGGGCGGCAGGCGATGCGTGCCCGCGCGCGTAGACAAACGGCGGATGCACTTGCTGGCATCGAAGCAGTGCGAGTGATAACCGACCCGGATCGAATAGTCGGGTGCCAACGAGGCGGTCGAGGCGCTTCTCGTCGCCTGTAAGTTCGAGCGACCGCTCGCGAATTGGGACGATTGGCTCCGTTGGGTCGAGATCCCGCAGAAACTGGTCCACCTGGCTTAGAAACTCGACGTCTGACAGAGCAAGTCGCAGACCGCTGGCCCAGGCAAGTTCGGGCCTCCAGACTGGAGTCGGAGGCGGCACTTTGACTGAGCGCGGCTCGACGCCAAGAACGAGTACCGAACGTGGCAAGGCCGGCAACGCAAAGTGATCGGGATTCAGCTTCGCTAACTGGACCTCTTTCGCCGCTTCCAACTCTTCGAGAAGCTCCAGCAGTGCCGTCCGGCGACGAGGTGAGACGCCAAGGGTCGGCTCAAGCTCGCCGAAGATCGCTTGGAGCGCCGGGAGCGTCAACTTGCGCTTCCCTTCCTCTACCAAGCGGTCGCGCAGCCGTTCCGCAGCTGGTGTCACGAGCCGACCACTTCTTGCCGCCGGTACACCCGGGTGGCGGTCAATCCATCGGTCCCGGGCTCGTCCTGTGCGTGGGTGACGTACTTCCGTCCGGTCCGGTTGTCGACGAGGTTGCGCAGCCGTATCACATTGCGGAAAGGTGCAAGCGCCGACTTGTCGTCGATACCGGTAGCAAAGATCAGCTGCACCCGCATAGCTGCGGCGACAGTCCGCTGGAGATCCACCAGCGTCATGAGGTTCGCTTCGCCGAGCGGATTATCGAGGATCAGCACACTGTCAGTGTTGTCGTGAACGCCGTGGCGGTTCAGGGAGCGCAAGCGGATCAGGACGCAGTAGATAAGGATCGCTGTCGTTAGCTTTTGGCCCCCAGACCAGGCGACGATCTCGCCCACTGGCGCACGCTCAACCCGCAGGCCATCGTTTGGCTTAAGGACTTGAACGTCGAACGGCTTGTTGGCGTTCGCTGCCCGGACGGCCGTCAGAAGCAAGGAGATGCCTTCCGGTCGGGAACGCTGAACGATGAGATCGTTGATGAGGACTTGCAGCCGAATCTTCAGATCCTCGACCGACTCCGGATGCTCGTACTTGATGCGAAGGTACTGCTGGCCGGTCCAATCGCCAAGGCCATCGGATAGACGGAGGGTCTGCGCATCGTGTAATAGACGAAGCGCTTGCTCAACAAGAGTGACGAGTTCCAGGACGACGGTCCGGCGGTGGCCTTCGAGGTCGGCCAACTCCTTCTCCAGCCACTTGATTCGCATTCGCAGCTCGGCGCTATCGGCCTCGGCATGCTCGACGAGATAATCATCGGTACCGTCCTTATAGCGATCGCGGTAAGCGCCGGCCAGTTCTTCGAAGTCGGCCTGGCTCGCAAACCGTCTTACCTCAGCGCATGCGTTGTTGAACGCAATCCGGCTGTCCGTCACGTCCACTCCGACGCTTTGCCACTTGCTTGTCAACTCACCTGCGCGCTGGGTCGCTTCCGAATCCTCTATTGGCTCCTCGATTAGCTGAAGCTCACGTAAGTGGGCGCCGAGCGTGCCCGTTAGGAGGCTGCCAATAGCGTCCAGCACTTTTGCCCTATTCACGGCAGCGTCTCGCCCCGCCTCGGCTTCCTTCGCCTGGGTCTCCGCCTGGTCTCGCGATCGCTCGGAGGCACGCTGGCGTTCCTGAACCACCCCGAGAAATTTCTGAGCCTGGGCGAGGTTGGACGGTTCCAGGTCGGTCGGAAGGGAGGTGAGCAGCCGACGATCGGTTGGGAGAGATTGAAGAAACTTTTCCGCACTGTTGACATCACTCTTGGCAGTGATGCGTGCCTCGGTCGCTGCCTCCAGGGCTCGTTTGGCCATTGCCTGGCGTGTCTTGCGGACGGTCTCACTGTGTAGTGCAGGGTCAGCAGCTAGCCGTCGAGCCGCTTCGAGAGCGTCGTCGAAATCGGCGAGCGCGGTCGTAACCGCGGACAGCTGATCTCCCAGGGCGCGCCGGCGCAATGCGATGTCTGAGCGGGAGGTCTTTTCCTCATAGATCGACTTGCGGCTGCGGTGCTCAGCCTCGACCTCGGCAAGCGTGCGCTCGTCAGCTTCCGCCTCGATCTCGAAGTTCTCAGTTGCCTCCGCTTGCTTATCCCACGACAATGCATCAGCTCTCTCAGCTGCCGCGAGCGTTGTCGCCGATTTCTCATTATCCCGAGCGGACGATTTGGCCTCGTTCGCATCCTGCCGACTCTGCACCCAAGTCTGCCGCTCGGAATGCATTTCCTGCTGACGCTCCCGAGCGGATTTAGCCCTATCTTCCAACTCCGCGAGGTTCTCGAGCCGTGGAATGGCGCCCGCAAGACGCCGGAGGTCGGCCTCTTGCCGTTTATCTTCGGCACTCAACTGTTGGATCTCCTCGGTCGTCTCGTGAACGGTCGCATGTGCGGCCGCTTTGACGCCGTCGAGCCGCGTTGCTTCGCCTTCCAGTTCTTCGATCTCGAACCGGAGCGAGTCGAGGTGGTCCGGCGGGCAGTCAGCCATAAACTGATTTAGCCGGCCCAGGAGGCTTTGGTCCTCATCGCGGCGACGACTCAGCTCGGCTTCCGCCACGAGCGCCTTCTCCAGCCTCGCTTCAACTTGGCCGCGTGCGGTCTCTGCCTGAGTGCTGTCGTAGAGCGCTGATCGGGTGACCAGTGTCTTTAGATGGCGACCTTGGCCATTCGACGACTCCTGGCGTTCTACCCAGTGAAACTGGCCCGACTCGGCGATCGAGAGTAGGAGCGACGGATCGATTCCCGCATCACGCAGAGATTCGATAGCACGGTCTCCCTCTTCGGGCTCGACCACAACGGACGTCAGAAGCCACGGGCGTTCGCCTATCACTTGCGGCCAGTAATCGCGGTTGACGTGCTCCGCCAGGTATTGCCAGCCTGGTGTGGCCGCGACATTCATGTGCTGGAGGTGGGCGATCGCGCGATCCACATCTAGGGCAGCGGGGAGAAAGCCGGTCTCGTCAAGTGCTGTCTTAGCGCGCTCGTCCTCAGAGGCAGCCACCCGCGCTTCGACCATCTGTCGAGTCGCGGAGGAAAGTGCGGCGAGCAGCCGCTCAGCGAGGAGACTACCTGCAACACGAATGTCGAGATCCTCGTGCTCGGCGAGTTCGCGAAGGCGTTGGTTCTCAGACAGGTCTCGCGCGCGACCAATAAGTGAGTTTAGGGAGTAGCGTTGTGAATCGATCTTGGATCGAAGCTGACTAATCTGGGGAGTCAGTTCCTCGATTGAAGTATGTGCCGCCCCCCGGCGCGCATCGATCTCGCGGCTGCGACTCGCAATCTGGTCGCGCCTGGAGGATGCAGATGCTTCGTCCCGACGCAGTCGCTCGACCGCCGTCTGAGCAGGCTCATTCGCGAGCAGTAGTCCGTCCTTGCGCAGCCGGGCCTGCCGTTGCTCCAGATCCTGGAGCTGACCGTTGATGGATTCCGCTTCGCTATCGATGCGAGCGATCTCCCCTGTGGCCTTCTGGATCTCCGCTTCTGCCCATTCGCGCCGATCTGCGGCGAGGCGAGCGCGATCTTCGCCTTCGGCCACCCGGGTGCGAGCCTGCTCCGCCATTCGGCGATATCGACGATGAAGGACGGTGGCGGCGGCTTTGTACGCCTCGATGTCGCTACGGGCGCCCTCGATCTGGTCTGCCAAGGCTCGGTCGAGCGCGGCAGTGTCCGCCGTCAGCCGTCGGTGTTCGATAACAAGCGGAAGCGCTTCCAAAATCCTAACTTTGGTTTTGGTCTCGTCCTCGATCTCCTGCGCAGCATTTAGCGTGTCCCGCGCCGCGTCGACCGCGTATTGGGCGACCCGTGCGTCGAGCGCACGAGACAGTCGCTCATGTCGTGAACGTTCGTTGTCGTGCTGGGTTCGCGCAAGGCGGTAGGCAGTCGCGTTCTCAACCTGCTCCTGCCCTTCAGCTCGCGCGGCGCCGAGGGAGTATGTGATTCGGGCATTAAGACGGGATCCTTCCGCAATCAGACTCTGCTGACGCTCAAGAGCCTCGCGCAGCACGGCATTTGTATCGGTGACTGGGCGGAGTCTGGTGATAATGCCTGAGGCGAAGTCCCGCTCCTTCTTTCGATGCGGTTCCATCGCCAGCTTGTCGGCGACCTGCCCAAGGTTCTCGGCCACCTGGTTCATGGCGCCCGGGTCCATCACGACCTTGATGAGGAAGTCCACGAAGCTATCGGCGTCGCGGAATCCAAGGAACTTCCGCGCGCCAGCCTCGTGCTCATTCATGGCGAGCTGGTAGCGAAAAATCTCGGGATCAAGGCCAAGACTCTCGAGCGTCGCCTTCCATTCTGATTGCTTGTCGGTGATGACAGCCTCCAGGGAGGGCCGCGACCGTTGAGCCTGCAAGATTTGGTCGAGGAACGTCCTGACATGGACTCGCCGGCCGTTCTGTCGGAACCGCAGTTCGTCGAGCGAGAGCGTGCCGGTGATCGAGCGGAAGGCGTAGAAGTGGCGGTCAAGGTCGGAAGTCTGGCCACGCCGGTAGGTCATCACGACGCCAGTAACGAGGATGGTCTCGTCCTCGAGGCTGGCGAGCAGGCCGTCACCAGCCGACGACCATTCCAGAACTACGTGGGCGATGTCGTCGGCTAGGACGTACTTCTGGAGTTGGCGGATCTCGCCCGCCTTCTCGCGACCTAAGAAATCCCTAAAGCCAGGTTGGAGGACAGAGAAGATGAGCGCCAGCATCGAAGTCTTGCCGCCCATATTCCGGAGCCACAGCACTGAGTCGAGTGGCTTTTGCCCGCCGTCGCTGCGGAAGTCGAGGACTAACGGGTCGAACCGGGCGTCTTTGTGGCCGATCGAGTCGAAGTAGACCCTACGCAGGAGATACATGGTTACGCGCCAACCTCTTGCCCGCGCCGGATTAGAGCCAACGCCTGGTACGCCTCGTGTGCTGCGACGCCTGCGATCTGAAGCCGCATCCGCTCGTTCGGCTGATAAACGACGAGGTTGCCTTCCTCGCGCTTCCGGACGAGGCCCTGCTCGACCAGGAGATCGAACGCGCGGCTAATGACGCTCTGCGTGCCCTTCTGGGGCCGGCGTCCGTCAGAGGTCGCAGCGACCTCCTTCTGCCGCAGGTACAAGCTGGCGGCCTGCTCCCACTCCTCGCGCTCGATCTCCGGGTCATCGCTCTCCTTGGCGATCTCGGTGCATGCGGCACGCAAGAACTGCTCCACTTGTGCTGCCGTCGCCTGGCGATGACGCTCGGTCTCGAGGTCGCTTGCTTGCGGGTAGAAGTACGCGGCGATCGCCACAATGGCCAGGCCGTGGAGGATACGGTCCTCGAATGTCCCGGCGCCCCGTTCACGGCGCCACGAGGCGAGCGTGTACGCGAATGGGCCGTAAGGATCGGCCCAGAAGAAGAGACCCAGTTCGTTGGCCGCGGTCACGCGCAAACCGAGTCCGGTTGCGATCGAGTCAACAAGTTGTCGGAAGTCAAGATCTGTCCGGTACCGCGACAGCAGGGATCGGTAGTCCTCGTCCTGCCCGGCTAGCAACCGGCTCTGCACGCCGAAGGCGACTAGTTGTGCAGCGCTCTCCACGTCCGGGTTAGTCGACATGTGCCAGCTCCTCGAAGCTCCCTACCAAGAGGTCAGAGCCGCCGAAGTCGGGGTCGTCGAGCGGCGTGCCGTCATCGACACTGAGCGCACGGCCGGGGAGTAGGCCGTCGCGAGACATCGGGCCTGGATCCGGGGCGAAGGCCCACAGCGCGCCAAGACGGACGAGTTCGAGAACTTCGGCCTTCTCTTCACTGCTGGCGAGGGCACGTGCGCGCGCGAACAAGACGGAGAGCCGCTCTGGCCTCTGGTCGACGCCGACAAATGTCGAGCGGGTGCGAGCGAGCGTGGCTGGGCTGAAGCGAACGCGCTCCTCCTGAGTCAAGTCGAGGATCGGAGCCTCGCGTTCTTCTTCGCCGAACTCGCGTCGGGGCTGGAGGAGATCATTAACCAGGTGGGAGAGATGCAGGATCTCGGGCGGGTGCGGGCCGATCAGCGACGTGAGGAAGCTCGAGGCCACCTTTAACGCCTGAGAACTGGAAATCCGCAGGACCGGGTGGAGCACTTCGCGATTCATGGAGACGATGACCAGTGAGGGGGGTGGCTGGAACCGCTGGCGCACCTGTTCCGCGAGGAAGACATCCGCCGACTTCATGAGCTTCGAGTGAAGCAGCGTGTGGCGACGGTGGCAGTCGTCAATGAGGTCCACCAACTCGATCACTGTCCGCAGGCGCTCGGGCTCGTCTATCTCTGATCGCATCTCGTCGAGTCGATACCGCATCCGGCCCTCGTCCTCCAAGCGCCCGCTAATGTGCGCCTGGGCGCTGGAGATTTCCTCCATCACGTCGCCCGCCCAGTCCACCCGGGTCAAATCGTGCTGCGCGATCTCGAGCATGGCCTGAATGGTCTCGGCGTATTGAATCGATCGGTACCGCGCACGGCGAGCAAGCTGCGCTGCGTCGCCAAAACGCCCAGCAGAGATGTACTCGTCAAGCATCCGCTCCTCCGCCTTCTGCGCATCCGCAACATCGATGTCGAGGGCGCCTATCAGGAGATTGATCGCGCCGGCGGTCGCCTTGACGAGCAAACTTGAGTCGGCCATTTCGCGTTCGCGTAGGAGCTCGACGGCGTAGGAGCGAGTCACCGGTCGGCTCTGCGCGGTATCCGAGTACGCATAGGAGAAGCCGGCATCGGACTCCTCTTCGTTCAGCAACCACGACATGACGAGCGCCGCGACAGTGCGGTGCATCTCACGGTGATCCGTCGGCACCATCCGCGCGGCGAGCTGTGAAATCTCCTCTTCGGCCAACGGCCGGGCAACGCCGCCCTCGAACCCCTGCCGGTTAACCACGTACTCAATGGCGGCGAGCTGGAGGCTGCGGAGGTCGTAGGGCAGCCAACTCTCTCCACGTCGCCCCTTGTTGAATTCCAACTCGTGAATCGGCGCGGTATAGAGGAGCGTTTTGAGGCGGCGCGCAGCACTAAGGGGAGACGATCCAGACGATCCAGACGATCCAGACGATCCAGACGATGTCTGCCCAGGCGCCGCCTGATCGAACAGAGATTCGGACCCACCCACGGAGCCGAGTCTAATACGAGGCGTGTCGAACTACGACCTGCAGGGCGGCTCGCCTGTGACGTACCTCCGTATCGCCATCTAGTGCCTTACCCTTGCCGATAGCTTGCCGGCATCTTGCCGATTGCCGATGAGTTGCCGTTATGTTGCCGATATATGGTAGGTTCATGGAGTGAGCGAAGGAACCTTCGAAGACAAGGACGAGAGGCCTCCCTGGCAGGCGCCCGAGCCGATGATCGTGGTGCCCCGCCTCCAGCCGCGAATCGTCCAGCGCCTTCACGAGATCGGTGAGTTCAATGGGCGTTTCGCCCGGCTGGTCGAACTCAGCCCTGACTCGCTCCAGCAACTCAAGCGGGTGGCGACGATCGAGTCGGCAGGGTCATCGACACGAATCGAGGGCGCGATGCTCTCGGACGCGGAGGTCGAGAAAGTTCTGGACGGGATGTCGGTTAGCCCCTTCCGCTCGCGGGACGAAGCCGAGGTCAAGGGCTACGGCGAGCTACTGACCAGGATCTTCGACGCCCACGACCAGATCCAGCTGACCGAGAACTGGATCAAACAGCTGCACCAGATCCTCTTAGCGCATAGCGAGAAAGACTCCCGGCACAGGGGCGACTACAAGAGCGTCGGCAACGATGTCGCCGAGGTTTACGACGACGGCCGCCCGCCGCGGATCCTCTTTCGCACGGCGTCCCCGGCCAACACCCGTTTCTGGATGCCAAGGCTGCTCGAAGAGACCCGGACGGCCCTGGCCGACCCGGAGAATCCGAAGCTCGTGGTGATTGCGGACTTCGTGATGTGGTTCCTCGCCATCCACCCATTTCAGGACGGAAACGGGCGACTGTCGCGCGCGATCACGACCCTCCTGATGCTCAAGCACGGCTACGGCTATGTGCCCTATGCGTCAATGGAGAAGGTGATCGAGGACAACAAAGCCGGCTACTACCGGACCTTGCGCACATCTCAGCTGAAAGCGCCGATTGATCCATCCGACTACTTGGAATGGCTCGAGTTCTTCATGGGCGCGGTTCTGGCTCAGCAGCAGAACCTCCAGGCCCGGCTCGACGTCATGCGGCAGGCTTCACAGCTGCCGGAGCTCCAGAAAAAGATCTTCGGTCTGCTTGAGGTCCACGGGGTCTTGTCGACACCGGATATCGCTCGCCGGCTGCAGGTCCCGGAGCGGACGGTCCGATATCACCTTCGGCAGATGACCGCCGGAAGGGTCATCGAACAGGAAGGAACCGCACGCAAGACCAGGCGATACCGGCTTCCACTTCGGCAGGTCGGGGAGCGCCAGAGGAGCCCGGAGGTGGGCGTCACGACCCCCTAAGCAAGTCTCACCCGGCTCGCCTTCGCCGGCCAAGACTTAGCCGAAATCCGAGGTTTGCATTTGCTTTAACCTTGAGGGTGTATAGTGTTGGAGGTTCGACATCGACGTAACAATCGCCAATACGGAACTTGCTATTGCCTACATCGAAGAAACAGCTAACCAACGGCGATTCGGCACAGCCGAACGTGGCCGCATTTATCGGCGCAGGGTGAAGGAGCTCGAGGCTCTTGATCGCCTGGAGGACATTCATCGGCTGTTGCCCGGTTGCGGATTTGATAGCGAAGAACCCCACCTATTCGGCGTTCCGCTCTGGCCAGGAAGTCGCCTGATTCTTCGGGTGGCTGACTCACGGTCCGGTAGCACCTCGGACGACGCCGTTGAAATCGTCGACATTAGAGTGTCCGATGTCTGATTCAGCCGTAGCCCGAATCAGAACCTCGTTCGCAATTCCGCCTGGGGAAACACTGATCGAAGTGCTCGAGCGAGTAGGTATGAGCCAATCAGATCTTGCCCGCAGGATGAACCGGCCAATTAAGACAGTCAACGAGATTATCAAGGGCAAGGCGTCTATAACCGCTGAGACTGCTGTACAGCTGGAGCGGGTCGTTGGCGTTCCGGCCAGTTTCTGGAACAATCTCGAGAAGGGCTATCGGGAGGACATAGTTAGGAATGAGGAACGCATAGCTCTTTCGCGTCAGCTCGGTTGGCTCAAGCAGTTTCCGCTCAAAGACATGTTTAAGCTCAGAGCTCCACTCCGAGAACACGATGATCCAACCGAGCAGTTGGAAGAGCTTCTCAAATTCTTTCGCGTAAGCAGTCCCGCGGCCTGGGACAAACAACTTGCAGCCCATGGTGCCTTGTTTCGCCAGTCAGCGATCTTTGCAGCTCATCCGCCCGCGGTTGACGCATGGATTCGATGGGGTGAGATCGAGGCAGAACAAATTGAGTGCAAGGCGTTCAACGCAACTCAGCTCGTCCAGGCGTTGGCGCAAATTCGTCTGCTTACTCGGGAAGACCCGGGCGTTTTTGTTCCTCGCATGCAAGCCTTGTGTGCCGCTGCCGGCGTGGCAGTCGTGTTCATCCACGAACTACCGAAAACCCGCTTGAGTGGCGCGACCAAGTGGCTGTCGTCGACAAAGGCGATGATCGCATTGAGCCTATACGGCAAGAGCAATGACCGGCTCTGGTTCAGTTTCTACCATGAGGCCGGGCACATCGTTCTTCATGGAAAGCGAGATGCTTTCCTTGATACAGATCGGCCGAACCAGACTGTCTCGTTCAAGGATCCAAAGGAAGAAGAGGCCAATCGATTCGCGGCGGACTTTCTAATACCACCATCTCAGTTCCAACTCATCGCCTCGACCCACAGAAACAACAGCACAATAATTCAACGCTTTGCCAAGTCCATTGGCATAGCTCCTGGGATCGTTGTAGGCCGCCTGCAGCATGAAGGCAGACTGCCCCCCAACTACTGCAATGAGTTGAAGCAACGATTGGATTGGGTCAAGCCTACGCAGCAGTAACCACTCCACGGAATGCGTCGCCTCAGATCCGGTCTTCTGACGGCAACAGTTTCTAATCTCGCCGCGCTAGAAACGCCTGCAACGCCTCACTTCCACACATTAATGGGCAATTCGGATCCTTGTCCCGAAACACGACCCACGCAGCGGAAGGCGCCAAGGGGGTCATTTGCAGATAGTTGTGCAGCACGTGACCACGGGTGTTCGCATCCGATAGCTTTGCGAATTGGGCCGCGACGATGATTCCTGCCAGTGTTGAGACGTAGGCCACTGTCGGGGCACCACCTCTAACAGGGCTGGGAGAACCAAGCCGGCCGCAAATCTCGGTTGCATACACCTGTCTGAAGTCCTCGCCAACAAAGCGCTCCAGATCAGGCGCGACCACCCCGAACTTCTTGACCATTGGGGCAATCATGTCTGCCGAGAAAACGCCGCCCGGTTCGAGCGCGGCCCCGATCAGATTGCTGGGAATGCCCGTCTCTTCAGCGATGACATCGATGGGAGAACGCTCTGGACGTGGGAACAAGCATCCGAGGCATGCGCCATCGGACACATCCAAGACAGCCACCGCCAAGTGTTCTTGCGACGTTGCCCCATGAATCACTAGAGGAGGGAAAGATCCCTGAATCTGGTATCGAGCTTCGTCGTTGTCCACGGTCGACAGAACGATCGGCATTCGAGACCAATTCTTGGCGATCGTCGAGAACATGCCGATGGCGCCTGTTACATCCCCGTGGCCTGACGACAGGAACTCAGCAAGGATCGAAGCCTTTGGTCGGCCGACATCATGGACACCCGCGGCAACATGCCGATTGAGGTTCGACTCGTCGAGGCCCTGAGGATCCACCACGATGAGACGCCCCAGTGGCAAGGAACATGTTCTAACTGCCCATGCGAATCCATTGGCGATCGCTCCCGCGCCAACCAGCACAGCCTCAGGGGCTTGGACCTCCTTGGACGCGCGCTCCGTTGAAGGGGAGCTTGAATCCGCAACTCCGCTGGTCAGGAGCGAAAAGGAAACTGGGCCCCGAGAAGGGCCTGGCGTACCCAGCCGTTGAGCTAATGCGAGATGGAAAGCACGACCAGCTGCAATGCAACATGCGGCAGCCGCGCCCAACGGATGCGAGCCTGCGAAGTTGCCTGTGGCGTCCACAGTTGCCGTCCAGTCATCCCCTGATGCGGCAACTGCGTTGTCGGTCGATCGATCACCCAGGGTTATCCAGGCGTCTGGAGTCCTGCGGTTCTCAACCGTCCCGCCACTCCATCTGACAATCGACTCGGCAACTGCGTCAAGAGATTGGCCGTCCCAAGGAAGGCCTCCAAGCTGGGCGGTGGCAGATGGAACATCGACCACGACCGAGCCGCCCAGCCGAGCAAGCAAGTTGGCTGCGGTTAACGTTGCAACTTGGGCTGCAGTCGTTTTGGCGATCTCCGGCGCCACCCGCAGCCCAAAAACCAAAGACTCGAGGAATATGTCCCCTTCAGCTCGGCTCATCCGGCCGAGCGCCTCTAAAAGCGCAGACGTGCGGCTATGTCTTTCCACACATGCCTCCAGAACCGCTCACGTATTCGAACGAATAACCGAGCGACTTCTCTGTCAGACAGCTGGCGCCACCGCCCAGCACCGATGAGGACAAACCACGCCCATCCAACACCGGTGGGATCTGTCCCGAAGTTTGGAACAACGACGGAGATGAATCCAGGCTTGTTGCTGATTGGATGCTGGTCATCGATTGGGCTGTGGAATGCACTTCCTGGATGACTGTGCAGCTGCGCCAGGATGAACCAGCCCCGACTCGCGACCTTGTCGCTAAGCGCTAGTACGTCGGCTATTGATACGTGCGCATGCGCAGCACCTGCACTCGCCGCAACTGGCCACACTGCCTCAACGCGCCCTCGGCCGTCGTGCAGTTGGCCCACCCAGACGCAGTAGGCCTCGCGACCATGACTGCTTGAGTTCCTTATCAAAACCTGCGTTTCCTCCAGCAAGCCTGCCCGGAGCTCATACACCAGACCAAGCCTCGAGGTGACCGTCATCATCACGCCCGCGCCTTCATGACCACCTGATGGACGAAGGTCGCTGGTTTGGGGATGCTGGTGCCTCCGGGGCCGTGTGAGTTCTGGTACTCCAAACTGCCCGGGAGGCAGATAAATCGCGGCTGCGACGTGGTCTTAAAGGCCTGCTCCCCATCGCTCGGCCACACCTCTGGGCCCTCGTCGACACGCGTCGCCGGATTGACAAAATCCACGGAGGGCAGGCGCACCGGCCAGCCGTCGCATCGCAGGCGGAGCATGAATTCACGCCCATCGCGGGGACGAACGAAGCCAACAAAGAGCGTCGTGCCGGCGCGCTCGACGACGGTGAGGTCAAGTTCTGGCCTCAGGTCCTCGATGAGCCGCGTCTGCTCGGCGAGAAGAGCCTCAACTGCGCCGTTTATCAACGAATCCGGCTCCCATACACGGCCGCGGGGGATATGTACTTTCCGCGCTGCTCGAAACGGATGTTCCATGGTCGGAGGCTGTAGTGCTCCAGTGTCTTGCGCGTGGAGTCGACGTCTTCGACGGTTGCGACGACCAGTGCAGCGAGATCCGGGTCTCCAGGATCGGTGTCGTGCACCAGGTGGAAGATGACTTCGGTGGTCTTTGGGTCCACGGTAGAGGCATGTACGAGGGAGTGAGCTTGCCAGTGAGCTCGCGAACCAGCTGGAATGTTGTCATGCCAGGCTGCATATAGAGCTGCGGGCGTACGGCCGTGCCCGACATCGGCAGCATCGGCAATCCTGAGTAAGGCTGCTATTAGATCACCCCGAACTGATGCGCCGCTGACTTCGGGAATGCGGGGACCAGCTGCGAACTGGGACAGGTCGTAGAAACGTCGGTGGGCAAGGCAGATCTCGGCCAGCATGTCGGCGAGCTCGCGCGACACAGCGCCGGGATTGGTTTCATGCAGGCGGCGTACAAATGTTGCGCTGCGCTCGGCGTGCTCACGCCGCACGATGGCCTCGTCCTCACCCGGGGCATGCTTGAAGAGGCCGATGTCGTGCAACCAAACCGCCGCGCAGAGGACGGCCTGCTCGGTGGCGAGAAAGGACGGCACGTACGCGCTCGACACCAAGCACCGGGCATGATCTAGGACGGAGCGGAGATGGTTGGCGCCATGGTCGTTCAGGTAGATCTCCGCGGAGTTGAGAGGAGGATCATGGTCAATCAACTCCCGGACCTCCGTTCTGATCAGCGCAAGCGCCGCATCGATCCGGTGCCCCGTCGCTTGAGGGGCCCAGAACTCGTCGCTAGTGGAGTGGCGCACCGACCTGCGGCTCAGTGGCAAGGATCAGCGTCGCGTGGTCGGGCACGCCCGCCGCGGCCAGTGTGATCGAGTCGTCGAGCTTCTTACCGCCAAGCGCCAGGTAGTAGACGACACCCGGCGCCGGCTGCACGCCCAGCTTCTGCATCGCCAACTGCTTCAGCTGGCCAACGGTGGTGTCCGCGCCAACGTTGAACTTGGCCGATTCGCCTTCGACGAGTCGGACCGTGAGGTTTAGCTTGCCAGCCTTTTCGGTATCCACCTGTTGCATCACCGGAGTCTCCCCGCCGGTTGCCTGGCGCCGGCGCGCCGCCCGCCAGTTGCGGTCTCGGGTTCGGCGGCTCTTTTAACCTTTGCCCCCCAAGCCTTTGACGGCACCGGTTATCGTATCACGCCCCGGGAAGCGCTTCGCGCCTAACGCCGTGGGCCTCAGAACGGAGAGCGCTGGTCGAAGTCGCGCCCCAGATCGCCCTTGTCCAGGTGCACGTAGCGCATGACCATCGAGTAGGTCGTGTGGCCAAGGATGCGGCGCAGGCGTTCCATCTCGCCTCCCCGGCGCAGGTACTCGGTCGCGAACGTGTGGCGGAACTTGTGCGCGTGGAGGGGAAAGCCCAGCTTCTTGTGGAGGCGTTGCAGCAGCTCGCAGGCCGTCTGAACTGACACCGGTCGCCCGGCAGCAAGCAGCAGCAGGTTGGGTACGTCCCTGTCCGGCCGGCTCTTGTTGATGTAGCGGATGATCTCCCGTCGCAGGCGTTGGGACACCGGCACCCGGCGAAACTTCGCCCCCTTCCCCCGCTTGATCTTGAGGAACATCGTGTCCTCGTCGTCTTCGACATCCTCAACCAGCAGGTTGCAGAGCTCGCCAACCCGGATTCCGGTGCCGAGCAGGATCTTCACCGCCAGCTGCGGCCAGCCGACCTTGGCGCTCTCAAAGATCGCCTTCACCTGCTCGGGGGTGTAGGTCGACATCTCCTTCAGCGCCACCTTGGGCGGGCGCATCCTCAGCACGCTCGGGTCGACCGGGTACTCCTCCCGGGCGCACCAGTTGGCGAAGCTCTTGATCACCTGGAAGAAGCCGTGGATGGTGTTGTCGGAGAGGCCTCGCTCCTGCTGCTCGGCCAAGAAGCGCTTCAGCTCGAAGGCGTTCAGCTCCTCCAAGTTCTCCACGCCACCCGAGCTGCGGTACCAGTCCATTTTCTGCTGGTACCAGTCGACGGTGCGGGAGCTGCGGCCCATCACCTTTAGCTCGAGCAACCACTCGCGGAGCAGCGCCCGCACCGGATGCAGGCCGCGCGGGGGCTGGACTCTGACCCCCACCTCGACCGGCGCCGGCACGGCGGCGCCACCCACCCGCAACGGCGCGACCTTGGGCGGCCGGCCCGGACTGCGCCTAAGCCCGCCCAAGGGACTATTTATGGTTTGCGATTTCCATAACGGTTTCTGGATGTTTTCCACAGATTTGACCCTCCTTCGTCACTGGCTATATAGGTGCCCGAAAACGACGAAAACCGGCCCTCAGGGCCAGTCTTCTGAATTCAATCTACGAGGAGGGTCCCCTCTCAGAAAGACTGGCGGAGAGGGAGAGATTCGAACTCTCGATGGGCCAGTGACCCATAACGGTTTTCGAGACCGCCGCCTTCAACCACTCGGCCACCTCTCCAAGTCGCCGGTGCCTAATGGCGGTCCCGACCGGATTCGAACCGGCGTTCTCGGCCTTGACAGGGCCGCGTGTTTGGCCAGGCTACACCACGGGACCGGCAGCGGCTAAGTCTACCAACG
>Ga0207646_10002494_pt1 | contig 21739 bp, 20 predicted proteins | sample KBSK5502metaG_FD_184343 | JGI IMG/M metagenome (GOLD analysis project Ga0207646, IMG submission 184343) | Corn, switchgrass and miscanthus rhizosphere microbial communities from Kellogg Biological Station, Michigan, USA - KBS K5-50-2 metaG... | ecosystem: Host-associated > Plants > Roots >... | reverse complement strand
AATAATGTCCGCGTACAGATTCTGGATATGTGCAGCCTGCTGTGGATCAACCGCTTGTACATAGTTCTCTACTTCGTCAAAATCGCCCTGGTTGACCCCCTGGCAATCCATACCTATGAAGTGAATTTTCGTGGTATGCGTAGCATCTGTGTTATACGCCCGCATCCACTCGAGCAAGTCCCGGTATTCCTGCGTTTGCCATGAAAAAAACAGGCCCAGGCGCATTACATCCTCAACGTTTCCCTGCCCGCCGTTGATATACGCATCGATCAGGTGTGACATTCCCCAGTTGTTCTCCATGATGAAGGTAGTGAAGCCCATCCTGCTGACCAGAAATTCCACGAGACGCGCCTTCATGGTAAAGAACTCGTGTGTCCCATGCGTCTCCTCGCCCAGGCCAACAATGCTGGCATTCCCCACAAGAGGCTGCACTGGCTGGAGATCCGCATCTGAGCCACCCGGCTCCACGGTCTTCAAGGGGATGGCGTTCTGTTGAATCCAGGTAGTCACCAGGCCTGCATTAGCGATACGCGTGTTCGCTGCCTGGCTGCAGCCTATCAGGGCAAAGCTGATGCTCAGCAAGACGATGAGGTAACCGCGACATGAGCTTTGTTTGTATGTGCTCATAACAAGCTCCAACTTTGGCAGCATCTTTTTATTCTACATAACTGCACTCGCTTCAGCAGGGCCTCATTACTATACACTATACCTCATTTCTATCTGGAACTTTGAGGCCTACAAGGCAGCCTATCGCGGAAATCTGCAACAAAAGGGCAATGCGAGCGACTACACGAAGAGATGAAAAAAAAGCCGGCTAAATGCTTCCAGTTATCGCTGAATACAGATTAGCGTTATCTCTCAAGGCCAGAGAGATCTGCCATTTCGTAACGCTTTCCGTAACGTTTTTGAGACGGAGCTATGATAGAATAAGAGCCAGATAGACGCTGCCAACACTACCGAAGGCCTCATTCTAGGGTGGGTCTCAGCAGTACCAGTAGAGTCCAGAGGAGCAGAACGATGATCTTGCAGCAGCTACCCATAATGAAGCATTTTACAGACTCCTTGCGCAAGCGTGGTGGACACGCGCATCGGCGAGGGCTTCTCCTGGCGCGGGCAGGATGGATTGTGCTTGCGCTGTTGCTGTTGGCGAACTTCGTGGCCAGCATTCCAGCCTACTACGAAATCTTACGCACGGTCTGTACCTCTTCGGTTCAAGTGCAATGTGCTTCCTGGCAACCCACACCAGGCAATGTAGAGGCCCTGCATCGCCTTCATCTTTCGGTGGGAAGCTACGCCGCCTACTTTGTCACGCTGGATGTTGCTGTCTCGTTACTGTTCTGGGTCGTTGGGATCCTGATCTTCTGGCGCAAGTCTAGTGAGTGGACGGGCCTGTTCGTCTCGCTGGTGCTTATCTTCTTTGGCTCGTCAGGTATTTCGGACACGCTCTTAGGAACCTTCGACACGGCGCACACGCTCAGCCTCATCCTGGCATTTCTCTTGCTGATAAACGTCTTGCAGTGGCCTGCGCTGGGTGCCTTTTTATTGACGTTCCCCACGGGACGGTTTGTGCCACGCTGGTCATGGCTCATCATCCTGCTGTGGATAGTTCAGTTTGGCTTCTTCTGGCTGACCAATTTTGGGCTCTTCCCACTGGAACTCCTGCTGCTGTTGGTAGTCCCGCTGACCTGGGGGAGTACGCTGGGCATCCAGGTCTACCGTTATGTGCAAGTCTATGATGCCGTGCAACGCCAGCAAACCAAGTGGTTCGTCTTCGCCTGTGTCGTCGGCCTCTCCCTGATCGCCATCAATGCCGTGCTTGGCGAGGTGGTACCCGGCTTGAGCGCGGCTAACTCGTGGTACCAACTTTTCGGTGGGACGATCACGGCGTTGTTCAATGCGGCCATTCCCCTTGGTGTGGGCATCGCTATTCTGCGCTACCACTTATGGGACATCGATCTCATCATCAATCGCACGCTGGTATATGGCACGCTCACGGTCATCCTGGCGGCGGTCTACGTGGGCCTGGTCATTGGCCTGCAAGCGCTGCTGCGTGGCATCATCAGCCAGGACAACAGCGTCGCCATCGTCATCTCCACGTTGGCAATCGCGGCCCTCTTCCAGCCGTTACGCCAGCGTCTCCAGAAGCTCATTGATCGCCGCTTCTATCGCAGCAAGTATGACGCCGCCAGGACCGTGGCAGCCTTCAACGCCACCTTGCGTCAGGAAGTGGACCTGGACCAGCTGCGCGAGCACTTGCTGGCCGTGGTGCAGGAGACGATGCAGCCCGCGCATGTCTCGCTCTGGCTGCGTCAACCAGAGCGGTCCAGGCAGCCACGGGACCACGCGTCATCCTCGTGAGAAGGATCACTTTTTTCTCTAATACATCTCCCCCGTGATTACACCCTATTGGGCAGCGAGCGCGATCACAAAATGCTCTTGTTCAATGTCGCCAGGAACTCCATGTTGTTGCTGGTCTTGGACATGTGCTGTAGCAGCGCCTCCATTGCCTCCATGCCCCGCTGGTCTGCCAGCGTTGAGAACATGCGGCGCATCACGACGACTGCTCGTAGTGTCTTGTCGTCGAGCAGCAGTTCCTCGCGGCGAGTGCTGGAAAGCCCGATGTCGAGGGCGGGGAAGACACGGCGTTCGGCGAGCTTGCGGTTCAGAAGCAACTCCATGTTGCCGGTACCCTTAAATTCTTCGTAGATCACATCATCCATGCGGCTGCCAGTGTCTACCAGCGCCGTGGCGATGATCGTCAGGCTGCCGCCCTCCTCGATCTTACGCGCGGCCCCGAAAAAGCGTTTGGGTGGGAACAATGCGCTGGGATCAAGACCGCCAGAGAGGGTTCGTCCACTGGGCTGCACCGCCAGGTTATAAGCGCGGCTCAGGCGCGTAATGCTATCCAGCAGCACCACGACATCACGTCCGCCTTCGACCAGGCGTTTGGCACGCTCCAGCACCATCTCGGCCACGCGGGTATGGGCCTCGGTTGGTTCATCGAACGTGGAACTGATCACCTCGGCTCTCACCGAGCGTTTCATGTCGGTGACTTCTTCTGGCCGCTCACCGATGAGCGCGATCATCAGGTGAACGTCATCGTAGTTTTCAGTGATGGAGTTGGCGATGGACTTGAGGAGCATGGTTTTGCCGGCTTTAGGCGGAGAGACGATCAAGCCGCGCTGCCCACGCCCGATGGGGGCCACAAGATTGATGATGCGACCGGAGATGTTCGAGGGAACTGTTTCCAGGTTAAACATCTCGCGTGGGAAGATTGGTGTCAGCACATCAAAATGCGGGCGGCGTTTGGCAATTTCAGGGTCTACCCCATTAATGGCTTCGACACGCAGCAGGCCATAGTACTTTTCGTTATCCTTCGGCGGTCGCACCTGGCCGGAAACCATGTCACCTGTGCGCAGGCCGAAGCGGCGAATCTGCGACTGCGAGACATAAACGTCCATATTACCGGGCAGGAAGCGTTCCTGTCTGAGGAAGCCAAATCCATCTTCGACAATTTCCAACACCCCGGCACTGAAAATGTTGCCCTGCTGTTCGGTGTGGGCCTGGAGAAGCCGGAAGACGAGGTCTTGTTTTTTGAGGGTGGTGTAACCGGAGAGTTCGAGGTCGCGAGCAATGTCGCGTAACTCCGTTACAGTCTTCGTTTCTAGTTCAGCAATGTTCACGTTGTTCTAGGGCGGAACAACTCTATGGGAAGTAACACGCCCTTTCTCCTTTCTCTGTATGAATCTAGAGTTTGGTGGGAAATAAGAGATTCGAACCTGTTTTTCGGAAAACGCTATGAAAAACATGTGGTAACAATGGTCTTCTCTGATGGGTGAAAGAGGCACTAACCAACATACCTAAGACAGTTTACGACGCCACAACATACGCTAGGAACCTGCGGAACTATAGGATGGTGCGGTACATACCTTAGGAGCTAGCATCACTATACCATACGTATCAAGCCCTGTCAAGAGCGGGTGCCAGGAATAGCCAATTCGTATTATAACATCAGTTTTTATTGATTGCTATCTTTTTCGCCTTCCGCTATGCCTATTCACGAAAAGAATTATATAGTAAGGAGGTGACACGATGAACAGCATTTTGTGTAGTTCTACTGATACAGAACTGGATATTCGCCGTATCACTGCTAATATGCCAGCGCCTGAAGATATGTACGCAACTGCTCCAATGGCCCTCCTGCGGCCGGCCTACCGGCAGTCTGACGAAGAAGAACTGCACACTTCATTCGAAGAGGCCATTAGTGATCGCGTACTGGCTGTCAACAGGCAACTCCAGCGTTTGAGCGGTACACTCACCAGTACCAGGCAAGTGCAGCCTCAAACAGGTTCATGGCTGAAAAAGCAAGTTCTGGCACTGCATTCCTCGTCTTTTGAGAAGGTCTGTCCCAAAGGTATCCTCTTTGCTGCCCTCGCTTTGATGCTGCTCATGGTCGGGTTCGACCTGATGGGTCTGCTGGTCCTACATATGCACTAGCAATAATGCATCATAGCTGTGCTCTATTTCTTATAGTCTAGAAAGCGCCCTGGCCCCTTGACTTAGCCTGTAACTTTAGAGTAGTGTTAGACATAGCAAATACTGAATCACAAGCAAGAGAGGAGAGGCCAGGTGCAGGATCATCAACGCGGGCAGTCATTTCAGCAATGTCCAGCGAACACCAACTCGCACATCACCTCGGCGGTTGGCTTAGAGGAGCCTGCTGGCCGGCTGCGTGCCAGGCGCAGCTCCTTGTTTTCACAGACCATCGTCTGGGTTACTGCTTTGATCTGCATGGCTTTCCTGCTCGGCTCATTAGCTCAGGCGTGGTCAAATAGCCAGTTGATGCAGCGTGTACAGGAAGCGCAGCAACAGACGCAGCAACTACAAGCCTATCATGACCGCCTGGTACAGCAGGCAAAGCAATACCAGGACCCCTTCGTAATCGAGAGCGAAGCTCGCCAGCAGCTCGGTTATATTCGCCCAGGAGAGCATCCCGTAATCATTATGAGTTCCGATCAGCAGGGCCAGCAGAACGCAGCCTATCCTGCCAGCCCACCGCCCGCACAGAACTTCTGGCAGCAGTGGTTGAACCTGTTCTTTGGAAGCTGATCGGGTAAAAAACTCCCTACGGGCTTGACAGGGGGGCTTAATATAAATATATATGCATTGTTGCAACAGTGAAAATTACTTAAGGGATATAACGTGAAACAACGCACGATATCTGTAATTCCAGCTCTCGTGATTACTCAGCTCCAGTCCTGGTTGGAGCTTACCTGGGTTGGACGCGGATTGGTGCGTTTCGTTTCTTAAGCAGATCTTTCCTTTAGCGGAACGCCTATTGGAAGCGTTCCGCTTTTTACTTTTATACGCAGCTTGCTGCTAGCAATCATCTTTTCGTTGAAGGAGTAATGCGGAATGCGTCCACTTATTGGAATACCGTGCCATGCAAGCTTTCGTGCGGAAACAGGACGACCCATTTATGGCAATAACCGTAGTTATGTACACGCATTGGAGGCTGCTGGTGGAGTTCCCGTACTCATCCCCATGCTCAACGACTTCACTGCGCTTGATCCTCTACTCGCCCGCCTGGATGGACTGCTGCTTCCAGGTGGCGTAGATATGCAGCCTTCTCGTTATGGGGAAGAAAAGCACCCACTCACAGAAGAGGCCGATCCGCAACTCGATCAATTCGAATTGTCCCTCACTTCCTGGGCGCTCAAAGAAGATGTCCCCATACTTGGCATCTGCCGTGGTATGCAAGTCATAAATGTTGCCCTGGGTGGTAGCCTCTATCAAGACCTGAGCGACCAGTATCCTGGTAGCATACGGCACTCCCAGCGAGATTTGCCGCGTACCCATCTCTCCCATCACATCATTGTGGAACCCGGCAGCCAGGTCGAAAGTCTGTTGGGCACACAGGAATTATGGGTCAATAGTCTCCATCATCAAGCTGTTAAAGCCCCTGGTAACGGTGTGCATATCAGCGGACGAGCCGGGGATGGCGTCGCGGAATTGCTCGAAGTTCCCGGTCATCGCTTTGTTATAGCCGTGCAGGGCCATCCGGAAGAAATCTACACTATAGTATCCGCATTCTCGAATCTCTTCTCTGCGTTTGTCCGAGCCTGCGGTTTCCTCGTCGATGACGAGGTCGCCCCGGAATCCCTTGCATCTAACCACGAGGTAGCAGTAGGCAGACAGTAGGGGCGACCCTTGGGTCGTCCTGGAATCGGCTTGTGGTGGCCCTGCCGCCGGTGATCGCCCTGGAAGCGGCTTGTATATCAGGAGCGCGTTGGCATTCCAACACCTCCTGATATACAATAGAAATATGACAACCCAGCAAGACAACGTCACTTTAGATGATGGTGATGCAGGCTCAGTAGGCCGTCCACCAGGGGAAAAAGTATTGCCGGACCCGGTAACACACCCCGATCATCAAGAATCCGGCTCTTTGTTGCGCCGAAATCGCGACCTGGCGGTTCTCTATGCCATCGCGGGGCATCTTAACCGCAAAGTTGATGTGCATGAAGCGTTGCAGGAGGTACTTGCACAGGTCACAAAACTGCTTGGATTGCAAACGGGCTGGGTCTGGCTGCTCAATCAGCAGGATAAGCCTTATCTGGCTGCAGCGCAGTCGCTGCCCCCGTATCTTGCTAACCATCCCAAGCGCATGACCGGTGACTGCCTCTGTCTTGATACCTTTCTGCAAGGCGACCTTGAGGGCGCTGCCAACATCAATGTATTGCGCTGCAGCCGTTTAAAAAACGCCGAACGCAAGAATGATCCCTCCTCGCTGGGGTTGCGTTTCCACGCCAGTGTGCCCATCTATGCAGGAGAAACGCCCATCGGCGTATTGAATGTTGCCAGCGAGGACTGGCGCGAACTCGAAACGGAAGAACTGCAGTTGCTGCATATCATTGGCGACCAGATCGGCCTTGCCATTCAACGTGCCCGCCTCTCCGCAGAACATACGCAGGCTGCAACACGCCTGGCTACCATCGAAGAACGTAACCGCCTGGCACGCGAGATTCACGATACCCTTGCCCAGGGCCTCGCCGCCATAACGCTTCAACTCGAGACCGCCGATGCGCTCGCAACTTCTCGTCTCGACCGTGCCCAGGAAGCTATTCGCCGTGCTCTCAGCCTGGCACGCGAAAACCTCGAAGAAGCTCGTCGCTCGGTGAGCGACCTGCGAGCGGCTCCCTTGCAAAATCGCACGTTGTCCGAAGCCTTAGCAGCGCTCGCACGCGAAAGCGCCCAGGAAGGGATCGAGATCGAGTATCGTTATGCGCCAGTGGATGATTTTCCAGTGCTATCCCCCAGGCTAGAAGCCGGCCTCTATCGTATCGCACAGGAAGCTCTCGCCAATGCGTATAAACACGCCCAGGCGCAACATATTTCCCTTACCCTCGCCATCGAGGACACCGATCTCTGCCTCTATGTGCAGGATGATGGCTGTGGCTTCGTGCCCGACGAAGTAATCCGCATATTACCGGGCCGAAACGAGGGCCATTTTGGCTTAACAGGCATGAGCGAGCGTGTCAAGCTGCTCGGCGGCACCCTTTGCATTTCGAGCGAACCCGGGGACGGTACCTGCATCGCTGCCTGCGTTCCCCTGAAGGAAGGATGGGGCAAACGATGATTCGCATCCTACTTGCCGACGACCATCCCATTGTGCGCGAAGGCCTGCGTGCCGTCCTGGAAACTCAGCCCGATTTCGAGGTGGTTGGCACCCCTCAGCAAGCTGCCAGTGGTGACGAAGCGCTGCGTCTAGCGCTGGAACTGCGGCCCGATATCCTCTTACTTGACCTCGAAATGCCGGTCATGGATGGAGTCGAGACCATTCGCCGCTTGCGCCAGCAGATCCGCCTTGACTCGCGTAGAGGAGATGCAAGCCACCCGCGCATTATCGTCTTTACCGCTTTCGATAACGACGAGCGCATCATCGCCGCGCTTGAAGCCGGAGCCAATGGCTATTTGCTCAAGGGCGCACCACGTGAAGATATCTTCAACGCCATTCGCATTACCATGCAGGGAGGATCGCTGCTGCAGCCTGTTATTGCCTCCAAATTGTTGAAGCATATGGGTCAACATGCTACCTATCGTTCTCCCACAGTGCCGCAGACACTCTATGAACCCCTCACAGAGCGCGAACTGGAGGTACTGGCTCTACTGGCCCAGGGTATGCCTAACAAAGAGATTGCTGCGCATTTGACCATCAGCGAGCGCACCGCTAAATTTCATGTCAGTTCCATCATGGGCAAATTAGGGGCGACCAACCGCACCGAAGCTGTCTCTCTGGCAGCTCAAAGGGGATTGATCACCCTCCATTCTTAATGCTCCTTCATCATGATTGTGCCTCATCGAACTCGACTTGCAGAGACCCCGCGCATTGTATGCCGGGGAGGAAGCAAGTCCTCCTTTTTCGTGGATTGGGATGTGGGGAGCGGTGCAAGAGGCACCAACCGTGTCCTCCAGCGCAACAGCTTGATGGGCTGACAATCCGCGACGTGCGCCGTTTGCGTCAGTCGCTTGTTCGTCTGGGGGTCGTGCAGACTCACCTTGCCAGCCATCGTCCCCCCAACGGTGGCCTTCCCCCATTGTGGATGCTTGACCAGCGTGCCACGCTTGATCCCCTGGGAGAGCGTGCCACCGTAGGGCTTGCGCTTGCCACCTTTCTCGGGCTGGAAACGATGCAATTGCCGGTGATGCCAGACAAACGGAGCCATGCACACCAGTCGTGTGTTATCGGGAGCAGTCTTTCCTCCAACCGCGGCTCTGGCCAGCACCCAGGAGTCTACACAGTGCGCTTCCCAGACCTCTGCCAGCTTCTTGCCCGTTTTCTTGAGGCCCAACTGCTCCCGCAAGGCTCTGGTTTCGTAGCCCTGCCTGGTCACCATGGGGGCAAGCTTGCCCAGTTCTGCATAAAACCAGTGTTTCCCCACCTCCAACGGCGAAAACTGCTGGTCCCAACGCTTCCTGCCACGGGTTGCCGCTTTGATGTCTTCCACTACAAAGACACTCACCGGAAAAAGCTGGCAGAGCAAGGTAGCAAGGCGCAGCTTCCATTGCCAGCGGGCTCTGGTGGACGGCGGGAGTTTCTTTTTGCTCTGATGCCGGTTTGGTCGGGGCCTCCGACAAGGCGTTTTTCGATTCCTGCGGGTACGGCGCATGCGGGTCGAGTCCTTTTCGGCTTCCTTGACTCCAGCTCTGGCTTCGGCCTGGATGTTGAGGTAGGTATGCGCTGCGGAGAGCACGCTGTAGCCCTCGCGTTTGCTGCCGGGGTCGATCCCAACAGCGATGGGTTGCACGACGTGGGACGATGGTTCCACGTTCAGCCGCACGCCAAAGAGGCCCCCTTTCCAGAACGCGGTGGCTTTCCCACTTTTGATCCAGCGACGGGCGCGTGCTGGGGTGGTGGGCATCAACGGTTTCCCCTGAGAATCGCTGACTGGGACAAACAGGTGTTGCATGGGCGATAAGCCTCTTTCGAGTGAATACATTCCCTTCGCTGCTGACCACCGGAGAGGAGACAGATTAGGGAGGTGTCCGTCCCGTCCTGTGGGCCGCCACGCCCAGGTGATTCAGCTTCCTTCAGATGCCCTGTTGCCAGAGCTTGGATAAGCTAGTCTCGCAGTTACCCTCGTTGGTTCTCCGATGGCAAGTCAGATCGCTTCACAAGCCCCCGCATTCTCTGCGGGGGTGCTTGACTCCTCAACCTTGCTGGGTATGGTGGTCCCAAAAGTCAAGACAGTTTTAGGGCAAAAATAAGATAAAACTGAGCTGTTCGAGAGACAATCATTTCGCATTATTTTCTTAGTCAACAGGCTTGAGTCTTCATGACTCGTGGCTCATTCACTCAGGAAAGATCTCTCCTTCCATCAATAACGGCATACTATTTTCGTCAAAAACCTTCCGGCAGGTGGTGAGCCCCATAGTTATAGCTTCCTCTTCTCCATCACTCCCGAGACGCGTAGCCGGAAAGTAGTGAGCAAACCGCACTAACGAGCTAATGACCAGGAGATCATAGGGGTTCATCATAGTTTTGCAAAAGGCAAACGTATTCGGCGTCTCAAGGTCTTGTAGCATGATTATGAACGACTCATAGTCGTCCTCTAAGCTTGCATCTCCATTGAAAGCGACCACTGTGGATGTAATCTCTGGTTCACCCCTGCCATCAGGACCACAAATGTTGTAGGGACGGTTGGCTCTGTCTGGTGGGTCAAATTGATAGATATAGCCAGGAAGTTCTCTCCCCGGCGTTGTCAAGTAATCGATGAGTTGTCGAACATCTCTGCTCCAGGCTGCAAACTTGCTTTCATCTGCTATCGGTGTGTTCCAACTCCAGTAATTTGTGTATCCCATAGTTCATCTCCTCTTCTTCGTTTTTGGCTCCATCCTGAGATCCTATTCTTTTCAACAAAGCTATTGCGGCAATGAAAATTATGGTGGGATGAATAAAACGACGAACTGAGTCCTGGAACCAAAGGAGACATCTTAACTCCCATATGTTGCTCTCGCGCTAATGATAGCACCATTGAGGAATGCATCAGTAAATTGCGTGATTGTGCCCTCGTAGCTCTCATGCTGGTTAAGATTTCTCCACCTCAACATTGGGACATTCTGGCTAATTTATGAACCCGGGTGCATGGCATGCAGAACGTCGATATACAATGTGTAGGTACCAGGATATATCTGCATGTACCAGTTAGTAAGTGGGGTCATTTTGAAAGACGCAAATGAGCAGTTTTTGCCATCTATCTTTCCTCGCATCGCTGCCGCCATCTGTGTGCTCTTGCTCATCGGCAGCTTAGCGCTGGTTTCTGTTGGTGGCGTTGCGCTGCTCGGCCCTATGTTCGCACACGGCGACGATGTGGCGCACGCACAGGGCAAAATCGTAGCAATTGGACCAGGCATGAATTTTATGTTGCAGACAGCAACAGGACAGCGCCTGAATTTTCAATGCTCGAATCAATGTCGAGCGTCTTTAGGACATATGCAGCGCCATCTGCGTGAACACGCGCTCACCGATGTGTACTACATCCAGGGGCCTGATAGAAACCTCATGGTACTGAACGTGGACTAAGAGTGGCACGGGCGGGATAACATACGTCCCCTGCCCTACAAATGAACACAAGGGATATAATGAGTAGCGGAATACCCATTCAAAATAAATTGGACACCGTTGATAGTGCTGATATCGTGATTGTCGGCAATGGCATCGCGGGACAGACTGCGGCAATAGAGGCCCGCCGCCTGGCTCCCGACAAGAGCATTGTCATGATTACCGAGCAAAGCCATCCCACTATCAACACACCCGCGCTCAAACAATTTGCCATCGGAAAACTCACGCGCGAACAATTACTTGCCTTTCCTGCGGGAACCGAACGCGCCCAACGCATACACATCATTAATGGGCGAGTCGAGGAAATTCATGCGCAGGGGAACTATGTCTGTCTCACAGGTGGACGAGGCTTCGGGTATAAGTCGCTGCTCATCGCGACAGGTAGCGTCCCCACGGGTCTACCTGCGAGCTTACCAGGGCGCGATTTCGATGGCGTGCTCACACTCCATTGCTTGCATGACTATCTCGACCTGCGCCGCCGGCTGAGCGAGGTAGATGAAGCCGTTGTGATCGGCGGTGGACCGCATGCTATAGAGACTGTCATGTGCCTGTTGTACTGGGGCATTGATGTCCACTGGCTGATCCGCAGTGAGACCTTTCTGCCGCGCATGCTGGATCGTCCTGCCTCCGACATGGTAATCGAACGTGTACAGCGCGCAGGAGCCAGGGTTTACACCGAAACCGAAGCCATAGGTATCGTCGGCAGGGTCGGCGCGGTCGCTGGTGTCGTTACGAATCAACATCAATTGCTTCCTTGCCAGCTTGTCTTAGTCTGTACTGGCACAACTCCTGTTACTACCCTGGCTAAACGCTGCGATCTTCCCATACAACATAAGCATGGGATCCTCGTGGACAACCAGCTTCGTACCAGCGCACGTAACGTCTATGCCGCCGGCGATGTCGCGGCCCTTCAGGACCCGCAGACGGGGACATATGCTCCGCGCGCGCAGTGGTATGCTGCTGTCCTGCAGGGTCGGATAGCCGCGGCAGCCATGACAGGGTCTGCACAGCAAGAGGAGAGTTTTGGCGTCCCCTGGCATGCCACGCGCCTGGGTGAGCTTTCAATGCTCACCGTTGGCAATCCACTCCAGTGGCTCGACTCGGCCACCATCTTAACCGATAGTAGCAGGGGGAGCTACCGGCGTATCTCTGTCATCGATGACCGGCTGGTCGGCTACCTTGCGCTCGGCCCAACGCAGCCTGATGGTCTTGCGATCAAACGCTTAATCGATGAAGGCCTCTCGATTCGTGACATCAAAAAAGATCTGCTCAGGGGTGAATTTGATGTGCGCAAATATTTCTCGCGACAACGCACCTATGCTGCGCAACGTATGGTCATCACCGGCAAATTGCCTCCACCGGCTCAAGTTCAACCTGTGCCAGCCGGGCGTTCTTTGCGGGAAACAGGTCCACTGGCAGCGCCGGGCACCAAATCGGTGTATCCCCTGGCAAGGACCGCAGTGAATACCGATCCTACGCTAAATGTTCCTATCCATCTGAGATACACCCCATCAAACACGGGCGATCGTTGGGAAGCTATCCAGCCGGCTCGTCCGCTGAACGCCGTGGCTGCATATACTCAACCACCTGTATCTACTGGAACTCTGCAAAACAGTGAATCTATCCCCAGTGAGAGTGAAGCCTTGTTCTTTGAGGGTGGTATCTCTCCGGGTCAAGAAACGAATCGCCCTCCAGCTGCCTTGCGCGTTGTCGAATCAACGCTTGTCCCGCTCCCGCCCGATACACCACGCAGTCCATCGGGCAGTCTCTGGTCGTACAGCACCAGGTTACCGGCATTGAGAGCAAAACGTAGAGATGGACAGTTCATCACTTCCCATCCCGGGCATACGGTCAAGCAAATCCTTGCCAGGTCTCCAGTAGCGAGTGCGAAAGAGCCTGAACGCCCTGCCAGGACCTATCCATCGAGTAGCCTCTGGTCCTATACGGATAGGCATGCAGCGGTAAAGAAAGGCCATTAAATGTTGAGGACAGGATTGAAACGGGGCGCTAACGTCGCTGTGATGCTGCACAAGACACTACCCCAGGTGGCGCAAGAACTACATGCCTGCATTGGTTGCAATGAATGCCTTGTGGCCTGCCCGGCAGTGAACGAGCATGTCACCATCGATGTGCTTAACCGTGAGACGCTCTCCGGCCCTATCTCTACCCCGGTGGCTCGCTTTGCTCGGTCATGTTTCCAATGTGGAGCCTGTGTCGCTCCCTGCCCGGTAGGCCTGCACCGCGATGCCATGATGATGTGGCTCAAGGTGCGCTTGCTCCGCTCCGGATGGAGGGAATAGTAGCAGTGGCCGATCACCGCAAACAAAACAAAGGGGAATCCGGCTATTCCTTGCTGTTCTCTGCAGGGGGGCGCTGGTATATTCGCATTGTCTTTCCCCTCTTAGGAATAGTGCTTGGTGGAGCATTTTATGTATGGTATACGCAGCATAGTAGTGATGCTTCCCCTGATAGCCCCGCCGGGTATGCCTATGCCATCACCGGCACAATCTTTCTGCTGCTAGCTGCCGTTCTTTACACGCTGCGTCGCCGTGCCCGTAGCAAGCGAGCTGTTGGTCGGCTTAATAGTTCACTGAACTTGCATATCTGTTTTGGGATATTAGGCCTGGCTTTCCTGCTCATGCACTCGTTCGGAAACTTCAATCCCCGTAGCGGCACCTATGCTCTGTATAGCATGATAGCTCTTGTGGTTAGCGGCGTAGTGGGTCGATTTCTTGATCGCCTGGTGCCGCGCTTGATTGCAGGAGAGGTTCACAAGGCATTGACCGCCCAGGGCGATGATCGCATCGAGAACATTTCACAGAAATTGCAGGCCATCGTCGTACACAACTCTCAGCATTTACAAGGCTTTGTACCTGTAGCTGGCGCCAGACCTCACAAAGCCCCTACCTCGCTGGTACCCTTGTCCGGCCCAAACTCGCATGATTTCCCATTTGCCTACAAGGACCAATCAATGCATACGCCCTGGGATTTAGCCTATATCTCGCTCGAGGCAACGCCCCAGGAATTGAGCCGCGAAGCTGGCCCGTACCGCTTCATTCCCGATAAGAAAAGCGAACTGGCTCGTCCAGGCGCCCTCATGCCGGGCACACAGGAACACATCGCTGAACTGCGGGAAGTAGAACGAGCAATGCAACGCGAACAGTTTTACCGCTACATCCTTCGCTACTGGCGAAAATTCCATGTCGCGCTTGCCTTACTCACACTTGGCCTGACGCTCTGGCACCTGATCTATGCCGCCCAGTTGCTACTGCCTACCTTCATCCACTAAGAGCCAAACGCCCCCCTACGGGCCGCAAGCCGTGAATTTTGTGCCATTGTTGCAGAAATCGACCTCTTTGTCCTGGATATGAATAATCATATCCATCTTCTTCCCATCATTATTGACCTCTCCGAAGGTGAGCGTGATCGGTATCTGGTCATCCCCTGATGCAATCAGGTCAGGGCCAATATAATCGATGGACTTGGTAGGGTCGCCTGCGGGCAGCTCAATGATGATTACCTGACCGTGGAGATTGAGAGCAATAAAATGGCTGGGATGCGCTTTACTATCACCATTGTGACCGACGACCGCATCCGTTTGAAAGTAGCGCGGATAGCCATAGACGATGTCGTTGTATTTGTTGATTCCCCACGCGATTATCGATGAGCCTGTCACCCATAATGCAAGCGCAGCAATCATACCAACGCCCACGTACACCATCCAGTGTACGTTCCTGCTCCCACGTTTCATCGTTGCCGGCGACTGGTAGGCCGGTTGGATCGTTGTGTTACGCCCTGAGCGCCCCTGCATTGGGCCGGGCAATGGGTTATAGGCCTGCGCCGTTCGACGTGGAGGAATAAGAACCGGCTGGCGCGTGGTTTCGGATGTCATGTCGCGCGTTACACGGCGGCCAGTTGTAGGGTTATTCCAGCGGATTGCACTGCTAGGTGGGCGTGGGGAATCTGACGCCAGGGGATCATCCTCCGCAAGTAGGTCATCCTCTGCCCATTGCTCCTTTCGCTTACCCTGACCTTGTGGAAAAGTAAGCGGATTGAGATCGTTTTTATTTGTATCGCTGTTCTGCCTTGGTTGAGATGGTCTGTTGCTACTGGGCATTCGCTCTCCCTTTCTTGCGGAGTCACGTGAAATATCACAACCGATAGAGAGACCGTGCTCCACCCATCCCTGCCTACTTTTGCCTGGGTGGACTGCCGGGTATCGTGCATTCACAAATAGAGGGACAAGTCATTGTGCCCTCGAAAATATTGTCTTCATATCATATCAAAACGTGTCAATATGTGTCACTATTCCTATGGGTTCGCCTGAAGTTTTGATATTTACAACCTTTCGCCCCGCCTCTTCTCCAACCACTTCTTAATGCTCGCCTCTCTCCCCTGCTGTCCAGGCTCATAGTAGCGCCGTCCTTTCAAGCTCTCGGGTAAATACTCCTGGAGCTGCAAGGCTGGTGGCCTGTCAGGATCGTCAATCTGCATCTCTTTGTAGTAGTCGTGAGTATACTTATAATCCTTGCCGTAGTCAAGGTCTTTCATAAGTTGTGTAGGCGCATTGCGAATCCACAGCGGCACAGGGTCATTGCGCGTCCTCTGCACATCTTCCTGCACGCGGCTATACGCCTCGTATAAAGCATTGCTCTTGGGCGCGCTTGCCAGGTATACAACAGCCTGTGCCAGCGCGAGGTTTGCCTCCGGCAGGCCCACGAAATGCACCGCCTGTTGCGCTGCCACACACACCACCAGTGCCTGGGGATCAGCCATACCTACATCTTCCGAGGCAAAGCGAATCAAGCGGCGCACGATGTAGAGCGGATCTTCGCCTGCCTCAAGCATGCGTCCCAACCAGTACAATCCTGCATCCGGGTCCGAACCGCGCAGCGCCTTATGTAATGCGGAGATCGTATCATAATGCTGGTCGCCGCCTTTGTCATAGAGCAGGGCGCGATGCTGCATCACGTCCTCGGCGATCGAGAGCGTGATATGGGTACCTTTGGGTGTTCCCCCACTTCCTTCCGCTGCCAGTTCAAGCGCATTGAGAGCAACGCGGGCATCACCATTAGCAAAGGCGGCCATCTGTTGCAATGCATCCTCGTCAATCGTGATGTTGAATTGACCCAGGCCATGCTCTTTATCTGCTAATGTACGCCGGAGAATGGTCAGGATTTGTTCTTCGTTCAGACCGTGCAGCACGAAGACGCGTGTGCGAGACAGGAGCGCGGCATTAACTTCAAAACTTGGATTCTCGGTAGTGGCTCCGATAAGCGTGACGATGCCGCGCTCGACATGTGGCAAGACAGCATCCTGTTGCGCTTTGTTGAAGCGGTGTATCTCATCAATGAACAGGATGGTGCGTTGCTTGCTGAACTGTTGCAGTTTGCGGGCATCCTCTACCACCTTACGCAGGTCTGCGACACCTGCCGAGACGGCGCTGAGTGTGACGAAGTAGGCATGAGTCTGGCGAGCAATCACCTCTGCCAGTGTTGTTTTGCCGCTGCCGGGTGGCCCCCACAAAATCATGGAAGGAATGCGGTCCTCTTCAATGCTGCGACGCAGGATCCGCCCTGGTGCCAGGAGATGCTCCTGCCCGAGAATCTCGTCCAGTGTGCGCGGACGCATGCGCGCCGCCAGTGGTTCTGTCGATGTGCTAGAGAGTGCTGATGTATTCTTTTTGGAGGATGGAGTAATATCCGATCCGAAAAGAGACGATTGATCCGGCATAATTTTAATTTTTTAGCGGCTTTTTAGCGAACAAAGTACTTCTTCAATTTGCTTCATAGCATACCACATTCGTGCCTGCTCCTTCATCTGGTAGGACCTCTTCGCGTTTTACTGCTCAAGCAAACCGGGCTCAATCTCAACTCTGAGGAGGGCACAGGAACCACCGCCGATATTGATCACGACTTTACTCAAGCCCAGGGCTGACAGCGTGGTTTTCCCATCGAGTAACAGCAGTGCGATAATGGGGGCCAGTCCACCGGCAAATGGCGCGGCAAGTTGATAGCCTAACGAAGCGCCGCTGTAGCGCGATCGCGTCCCGAAGCGCTCGGCAATGAGCGCGGCTTGAGGGCCATACACCCAGGCATGGAAAATGGCCAGAGGCATTTTCATGAGATGTACACTTTCCTTTCATTGCCTCTTCCCCCCATCTCGTGTATGATGACAGAAGTCAGGCTGACTTTTTGAATACTACCTCTCCGACCGGCTGAGCGAAGCTAGGACATAGTCCGTTGCCGGTCGGAATAAGATGAGTACGACTCTCCCAAATCCTTTAGAAAGCGACCATGGTGCATGGACACGGAAGTCATTACGCAGAAGCCCGTCCCGCTATGGCGGAATCGTGATTATCTTTTGCTCTGGCTCGGCCAAGCCGTCTCCTCGCTCGGCACGCGCCTCACACAGTTCGCGTTCCCGCTGCTGATTGTGGGATTGACCCATTCTATCGCTGCGGCCGGGCTGGCCTATGGTCTGGAGCAGCTTGCCTACGCTCTCTTCAGCTTGCCCGCCGGGGCACTGGTGGATCGCTGGCCGCGAAAACGCGTGATGATCATCTGTACGCTCTGCCTTCTGCTGTGCGTGGCGAGCATCCCCCTGACGCTGCTCCTGGCCAGCGGACAACTGCGGTTGCTTCTGCTCTACGGCATTGCCTTGAGCCTGGGAACGATCTCGCTCTTCTACGAACTGGCCGAGTTGGCGGCGCTGGCGTGGGTAGTGCCAAAGACGCAGCTTACAACAGCAGTGGCGCAGAACGAGTTTGTCTATAGCTCCTGCTCACTGCTTGGTCCCGCGCTGGGCAGCCTGCTCTTCAGCGTGGCACGGCTGCTTCCTTTCATCGCGGACGCGGTTTCGTACCTGGTATTGCTTGGCTCACTGCTGAACATACGCTCGCCCATGCAAGACGAAAGGAGCGCGCAACACCGCCATCTGCTTGTGGAAGTGCGAGAGGGGCTACGCTGGTTGTGGTCGCAGAAGGTCATGCGCTCGGTGGTCTTGATCTCCAGCTATCTCTATTTCGTGATGACGACGAGCGTGCTCATAGTACTGGCGATTGTGCAGCAGCAGCATCTCACACCCATACTCTACGGCTTCATTGTCGCCGCCGGAGGCATCGGGAACTTGCTCGGCACAGCGCTCTGCCCACCCTTCCAGCGCCGCATGCGCTTTGGCACAGCACTGGGCGGCACACTTGTCGTGTTCGTGCTGCTCTGGCCGCTCTACGGCATCGTCACGACGCCTCTCCTGCTGGGAGCCGTCTTCTCGGGCATCGCCATCTTCGACTCGGTCAGTGCTATCCTGATGAGCAGCTATCGCCTCAGCGTTGTACCAGATGCCTTGCAAGGCCGCGTGAGTGGCGTCTATCGCCTAATCCTGTTCAGTATCCTCACCATCGGTCCCTCCGCCATTGGGCTGAGCCTCGAACGTCTGGGTGTACTGCCTACAGTGAGCATTGTGTGGAGCGGTCTGCTCTTGCAGGCTGGGTTTATGTTTGTGAATCGGCAGATGCGACAGGCGACGTTGCCACATCAAGAACTTTAGTTGGTCACAATTTTCTCTGGATGCAACACGACAAGCACGCGGCTTGGATCGTTATTCAACGCCTTTATAGACTGTTCAAGCCGATCTACCGGCACGTATTTCCTCACAATGGGGCGTGTGAGTTCACCAATATTCTGCTCAATAATCTCAGCTCGCCCATATGCCACAACATACTTGTGAGTTTCAAAATCGTCGACAATCAATGTGATGGATGGATCTCGTTTGAGGTTCAAATACTTGACACGATCCTTTGTCGTCGAGAAATAAAAGGATATGCCGTCCCACGCATACCAGACGGGAGTAAGTTGCGGTCCGCCAGCAGCTCGATTGACACCAACAATCGCATGGTTTGATTTTGAGAGCAGCGTTTGCATTTCTTCAGAGGTCATGTTTGTTTGTTCTCCACTTCTTAGAAAATTGATCAGGCAAAGAGTGCTTGTACGAAAAGGCAAGGCGTTTCTGTTCCGATGCTAGTTCGCCATTGCCACAGAACAGAGGTTTACGAACTTTCATCAAAGCACACCATCATTCTATCAGAAAGTAAGTTATTACAGAAAGTATAGTACATCAAGTAAAACGGCCTTTCAAGGGCGTAGCACTCGACAGGCCATTTCCGATATGTTACACTGCTCATAGAAAAATACGTGGCAAGGGGGATTTACTAAGTATGGCTGGACTATGGGATAGTATGATGAAGCGGCTGGTGCGGAGGTACGCCAAACATTTTGTCAAGTGGTTAGTGGCGGAGGCTGTCTTTGTACGAGCGCTCGACATCGAGCTGCAGAACCAGCAGCTCTTCGCAGATGCTCTGTTGGAGGTCGTGCTGCGTGGAACATCAGCCTTATTGCATATCGAGTTCCAGGCCTACGATGATCCCGACATGGCGATGCGCTTACTGGAATACAATGTGCTGGCCTCGCGGCAGTACGGACATCTGCCGGTCTACTCGTATGTGATCTACTTACGCAAGGCAGGGGAAGTAGCGGAATCGCCGCTGGTACGAGGGTTTCCCACTGGAGAAGATGTGCATCATTTCTTCTTTGGGGTGATCAAGTTGTGGGAGGTTCCGGCGGAGTTTCTCTTGCAAGCGCAATGGCTAGGAGTGCTGCCGCTGGTAACGTTAACCGGCGGAGGAAAGCGGCCCGAAGTGGTGAAGGAGATGATTGATCAGCTAGCATCTGTGGGGGAGTATGACTTACTGGCGATTGCGCGAGTTGTCGGCGGATTAGTTTTCAAGACAGGGCCTGAACTGGAGTGGTTCAGAAGGAGGTTTAGCATGTTTCAAGATATCCTGAGCGAGTCATGGGTCTACCAGGAGATCGCTGAGCAAGGCATGGAAAAGGGTCGCGAGGAGGAGCGTCAACAAGAACTGCAACGGCAGCGTCAGGCGATCATAGGTTTTGTACAGAGACTTTTTCCAGAAATTACCGCTCTAGCGGAACAGCAAACCGCTAAAATCACAGACCCAGAGACGTTGCAAACGGTGATCCTCAAGCTGTTAGATGCCCAGACAGTTGAGGAGGCCAGGCAGATTCTTCTAAGCGTGGATAAATGAATCTGAAAAAGGTAGCCTCTACAGAAATTGTACCGGCTGCCCCATTTGATTTTGACTCTACATTCCATAAACCAGACCACTTTACTTCTGGAGACAATTATTGGGAGCCGGAAGTGAGGTGGCAGACATGGAATTGGCAAGGGAAACAACTTGGGTTGAAGTTTGTGAATGCCGGCTCGACCGAACAACCGGGGATAATAGTAGATATCCATTATCAAGATGCATTAGAAGATCAATTTATCGAGTCTCTGATTGATGAGATCAGGTACAGGTATAACCTGGATTTAGATTTGTCCGCTTTCTACGCAGCTTTGGGGAGCGACCGGGTACTAGGCCCAATTATCCAGAGATGGAGAGGCATGAGGCCAGGGCATCCAAGCTCGCTTTACGAGTACTTAATAATTGGTATTGTCTTGCAAAATGCTACTGTCAGGCGTTCTATCCAGATGTTTCAAACCCTCCTGGAGCATTATGGAAAGTTACTTGAATTTGACGAAAAGAGCTTATGGTGCTTTTGGCAGCCAGGAAGCTTGCAACAGATTACAGAAGATGAGCTGAGAGCTTTAAAAGTAGGATATAGAGCCAAATCCATCCAAAAAATTGATGACCAGTTTGCATCAGGCCTTATTGATGAGTATGAATTGAGGAGGAAAGACAGGGAGACGCAGAGGAAAGAGCTATTGAAATTATATGGCATTGGCCCTGCAACGGTCTGGTATCTGCTTTTTGACGTTTTTCATCATGCCGACTTCTTCGACCACATCTCTCCGTGGGAACAGAAGATTTACTCGAAGCTTTTCTTCAATAAGGACCCTGACAAACCTGTGCCGGTTAAGCAGTTGCTGGAATATTTTGAGCAGTATGGGGAGTTTAAGCAATTGGCTGTCCATTATATTTGGGAAGATCTGTGGTGGAGAAGTAAACATGAGAGCATTCCCTGGTTTGAAAAACTGATTAGAGTCTGATGGTTCCTTGAAAGCCGGAAATCAGAAAGCAGGCTCCTAATCAGGAATAGATAGCAATGTCTGTATTGTATTACAAGCTACCGGTAGTTTGTGGACTGGGGATTTTGTCTCTTTTGAAGCCCATCTAATAGTGCTAGTCTAAGCTCAAATTGCTCAGATTATACGACCGAAATCAGGCGAGATTTCTCGAATCAACAAACTACCGGTAGGAGCAAAGGAAGCCGCTCCTGTTCTCCGCTCCTTTGTCTCGACAATACCAGCGGTGGTACGTTCCTCCTTCAGTGTGACCCCAGCATCTCCGCTCACCCTCTTTGAGCAAGAAGTCGCTCGTCATCCGGTGTTTCGTGTGATGCCAGCCTCACCCAACATATGAGAGAGGTAGTCCCTTGGCTCCGTCAAGTGGGTGCAGTTACACAACAATCGGGATGCTGCGATTCGTTTGTCCGAAACCGTGAAGACGGGGGAAGGACAGCAATGGGACATCTGTCTCGATGACAACTGATAGTTCGATGGTGGGCGCAATTCCCACTCCTCTAGGTGAAAGAGGAA
>Ga0207646_10002492_pt1 | contig 21744 bp, 17 predicted proteins | sample KBSK5502metaG_FD_184343 | JGI IMG/M metagenome (GOLD analysis project Ga0207646, IMG submission 184343) | Corn, switchgrass and miscanthus rhizosphere microbial communities from Kellogg Biological Station, Michigan, USA - KBS K5-50-2 metaG... | ecosystem: Host-associated > Plants > Roots >... | reverse complement strand
AACGCAGTCTCGTATAGCTGTCGCAGCGGGAACGACCAGGGCGGCGTTGCGCCCTTCGCTCCTCGCTTACGGGCATCCGAGGCCGCTCGCTCCGGTGCTCGGGCGCGCCTTGCCATGGTCGCCCCGCCGCGATGCTCCTATGTCAAGCGACGGCCGCGAGCGCTGTGGCAGACGGCCGGCTCGCGTCGTCGCGCCGCATGCGTCGGAACACCTCGTCGCTGATCTGGCGGCGCAGTGCCCGGAGCGCCTCGGCCTTCGTGTTGCCGAGACTGCGTCGGCGGTCGAAGTACGTCCGGCCCGGGCCGGGCCGCTGGAGCTGGGTGATCGCGATCCGGTGGAGCGCAACGTTGAGCTGTCGGTTGCCGGACCGGCTCAGGCGGTGCCGCTCGCGGTTCCCGGACCAGACCTCGATGGGCGCGGTTCCGTTGTGCCGAGCGAAGGCAGCGGGCGATCGGAAGCGGCCGATCCCGGCCATCTCACCGATCAGCTTCGCCGCCGTCAGCGCCCCGCACCCGACCAGGCCGAGGAGCGCCGGGGCAAGGTCGCGAACGAGCCGGGCGATCTCGGTCTCGAGCCCGTCGATCCGGAGCGTGAGGTCCCGGATCCGGATGACCAGCTCGCACGCGATCCGGGCGACCTGGCCGGGCCGCGTCGCGAGGTTGGCCTCGAGGCCGTCCAACGTGGCCCGGCGCGCGATCGACCGGGCGATCGGCTCGCCGCCAGGGTCGAGCTCGTGGAGGTGCCAGCGGAGCCGGTTCTCCATCCGCGTCCGTTCGGCGACGAGATCCTCACGATGATCGACCAGGAGGCGAACCTCACGCTCGGGCCCATCCAGGGTCGCGATCGGGAGGTCGGGCTCGCGGATCGCCGCCCGGGCGACCGCGAGGGCGTCGATCGGGTCGCTTTTGCCGGGCTCACGCGAGCTCCGTCGGGCACCCGCCATCAGCTTCGGCGGAACACGGACGACGGCCTCGCCGGCGACCAGGAGGTCGTTCGACAGGCGGCGGCTCAGGTGCCGACAGTCCTCCAGCGCGAAGCGCCGGTCCTTGAACCGGGCGGCCCAGCGGACGAGCTCGAGGTGACCTGCGCTCGTCGCCCGAACCGTTCGCTCGGCGAGCCGCCGGCCGTTCCCATCCGCGGCCACCGCGGTGTGCGTGCTCTTGTGCGAATCGATGCCGATGACGACCATGTCCACCGTCGCCTCCTGATCAGGGGTGACACCTCTGGGCCGGCCGGTGGACACGCCTGAATGGGGGCGGCAACCACGCTCCTATGAAGTCACACCGGTCGGTCCATTCCATGCCCGGCGGCCGACAGATCGCGCAAAGAGCCACACTCGTCGGTGGGCAACGAACGCATGAGCCAAGCCGCCGGACCCTGACAGGGTGACATTCAGACGAACGCAGTCACGCGCGGCTGTCGCAGCCGAACGACCAGGGCGCCCTTGGTGCCTGCCGGTCCTTGCGACCTCGGGCCGATGGAGTCGCTGGGGGTCTCGGCCCCGCGCACTGCACGCTCAGCGAGCGTTGTGACGACCGAGGGGACGGATGCAGGATCAAAGTGAGGCTTCCTTCGCTGACCTGCCCCCCGGGCGGGCAGGATGACGAAGGAACCGGGCTGCAGCGTGCGTGCGCGTTGGCTCGTCCGTCGTAACGCTCGCCTGGCGTGCAAACGGCATCGGGGGCACGCCCCAGACCCCCCGGCCGCCCTGACGGCTCGTCGCGAGCTGACCCAGCCTCGTCTCCGATGAAGGCCGTCGCAGACGTCGACCTCGCGAGCAGCTATCGGCCGACGTCGCGACTTGCGCCGCGACGTCGGCCGATCGGTTCATGCACTCTCGATTTGGGTGATCGGCCGGCGGGCCCAGCCGGCCGGTCGTCGTTACCCTCCGGCTGCGAGATCCGGCAGCAGGTTGGCCGCGTTTGGCGTGCCGAGCCCGGTCACCGGGTCCCAGCCGGTCGTCGCGGGGTAGCCCGGGATCGACGGATTCGCCTGGTTGTTGCCGGTGGTGACATCGAAGAAGTCGTCGGCGTAATCCAAGGGATGGGACGCGATCCTGTACAGGGTCGGGTTGATCAGGCCCAGGCCACCGCCGTGGATCTGATCGGCGATCGCCACCATTCCGGCCCACTGGGGACTCGAGACCGAGGTGCCGCCGATGATGAACCAGCCACCCGAACCGGCATTCGACGCGCCGCCGAGGCCGGCATTGGTGTCATAGATGAGCGGCCCGGTCCGGGCGCTCGCCTCGGACGCGATGTCGGGAACGCCGCGCATCGAGCCAATGGCGGTCGACCCAGCCGGGAGCGTGTTCTGGTAGGCGGGCTTCGAGAAGACGTGACTGAAGCCGCCACCCGCGGCGATCCAACCGATCTCGGCGGCGCTCGTCGGATTGGCTCCGGGCCGGCAGTTCACCGGCGGGTCGGCCGTGTCGACGACCCGCGCGACGGTGTTCGTCGGGTCCGTGCACAGGTACGTGCCGCCGACGGCGGTCACAAGCGGATCGGAGGCCGGCCATCCGACGGTCGGGAATGGGATCGTTGTGCCGCCCTTGGCGACCGGCGTCTTGACGATGTTGGCGCTCCCGCCGTCACCCGACGATGCGAGGACCGTTACGCCGTTGGCCGCTGCCGACACGAAGGCGTGGCGGAGGTTCAGCAGGGACTGGGTGCTGCTGAAGGCTTCCTCCGCCGAGCCGAAGCTCTGGCTGATGACGTTCGCGAGGTGATGGTCGATGACGTACTGCTCGGCGTTCATCATCAACGGGAAGCCTTGGACGCCGAGCGTCTCGGCCGTCGGAACCGTGACGAGCAGGATGTTGGCGCCGGGCGCGAATGTGTGGACGCTCTCGACATCGAGCGCAACCTCGAGCGACCACGCGGCCTTGTTCTCCTGGCCCGTGCCGTTGCCCGGCTGCTGGACGGTGGCGGGGCTGCCCTGGATGCTCAGCGTTTTGAACGTCGGCATCCCGGCCGCGCAGGTCACGCCTTCCTCGCCGCACATGTGCGGCAGACCGAAGGCGTTGTTGAAGACGTGGAGGTCATGGGCCATCGTGTCGCTGCCGAACGAATCGACGATGGCGACGGTCATCCCTCGGCCATCCTGTCCCGCGGCAAACAGCGGGCCGAGGTTGTACGCGGCCCAGAATCCCTGGGGCGTGAAGCAACGCCGCCCGACGGCGAAGCACGCGGCCTCGGTCGGCGGCGTCTCGCTGGCAGTGACGAACGTGGAATCCGAGACGGCCGGCATCACGGCCGGCGATGCGACAGCGAGCGCGGTCGCTCCGGAGCTCATCGTCAAGGCGGCGGCGGCAAGAGCCGTGCCCAGGCGTGCGCGTAGGTGAACGGGACGCATATGCGCGATCCTCCATCGACTGGCATGCGAGGTCCGATCGCGCGATTCGTCGCGGTGTGCCTCGAAGGCCCCACGAGGACGGACACCAAGTGAACGGAGAGCGCGTCGGCTTGAGTCGGCCCACTCGGGCTACCCGCCCGATGGGCTCCCCCGGTCTGCCGCATAGGTAGTCACGGATGGCCGCTGTTGTCAAACGTGGCCTCGTACCTCGGGCCGACGGCGTCGCGCGGGCGCGGCACCCAGCGGCTACCAGACCGCGGGCAATCCCTCGCTCCGAGGGTCGGTTGCGGCGGCGAGCGAGCCGTCCGCGGCGGCGGGACCGCCCCCGACCAGCTCGATCGCATGGGCGTGGCCCAGCGTGCCGTTGAACGGGATCGTCCTCGTCACCGGGTGGCCCATCGCCTCGAGCCGGTCGAGGACCGTGGCCTGATAGCGGCGCTCGGCACGGACGTTGACCGGCGGCGCGAAATGCTCGTCGCCGTCGACGAACCAGCGCGGTGCGCCGACCGCCGTCGCGATGTCCAGCCCGCCGTCGACCAGGCCTGACACGACCTGGGCGTGGATCTGGGGCTGGGCGTCGCCGCCCATCGACCCGGTCACGACCCACGGTCGCGTCTCACCCGCCCGGAACAGCATCCCGGGCAGAAGTGTGTGGAGAGTCCGCTTGCCGGGCGCCAGGACGTTGGGATGCGCGGGATCGAGGCTGAAGTACGACCCGCGGTTCTGGTAGTGGATTCCGGTCTCGGGGTCGACGACGCCCGACCCGAAGCCCATGTAGTTCGACTGGATCAGGCTGACCGCGTTGCCTTCGGCATCGACCGTCGCGAGATAGATCGTCCCACCGCCGCGCGGGTTGGTCGCCGCCGGAGGTCGAGCCGCCCGATCGGGGTGGATCAGGCGGGCGAGCCCGCGGGCATGGTCCTTCGACACGATCGTCTCGATCGAGATCTCGAGGAACTCCGGATCGGTCAGCCAGCGGTCGCGGTCGGCCATGGCCAGCTTCGCCGCCTCGATCCCGAGGTGGACCCAGCGAGCCTCTTCCACGCCCCTTGGCCCGAACGCCGACGCGGTCGGCGGCTCGAACGTCTCGAGAATGTTCAGCAGCTCGAGGGCGACGATGCCCGACGAATTCGGCGGATGGGTCGTGACCCGGATGCCGCGATAGTCGGTCGCGATCGGTTCCGTCCAGGTCGAGGTGTGAGCGCGGAGATCATCGCGGCCGATCCGGCAGTCGAGGGCGGCGAGCCCGGCCGCCTGCCGCTCGCCGATCTGGCCATCGTAGAAGTCGTCGAACCCGACCTCAGCCAGCCGCTCGAGCGTCGCGGCCAGCGCCGGCAGCCGGACCCGCTCGCCGGGTCGCCAGGCGCGGCCGTGTGGCCGGTACACCTGCTCGAACCCCGAGCCGGGGCCGAGCGCCTCGACGACCGCGGGGAGCGTCCCCTCGATCGCGCTGATGAAGCCATCCCAGGCCGGGAAGCCGTCCGAGGCGAGCTGGATGGCCGGCGTCAGCACGTCGGCCCGCGACATCCGCCCGTGGCGGCGATAGGCGTCAGCCCACGACCGAACCGCTCCGGGCACGGTGATCGCAAGCGGCCCGCGGTAGGGGAGCGTCGCAAGACCGCCGTCCCTCAGTGCCGCGGCGTCGGCTGCGGCCGGCGCCCGCCCAGAGCCGTTCAGGGCGGTCTGCTTGCCCGCGGCCTCGTCCCAGATCAGCCAGAACGCGTCCCCGCCGATCCCGCAACTCGACGGCTGGACGACGCCGAGCACCGCGTTCGCCGCGATCGCCGCGTCGACGGCGTGGCCGCCCGAACGGATGACGGCCAGACCCGCGGCCGTCGCGAGGTGATGCGGCGCGACGACCGCGCCGTGCGCGCCACGGGCCAGCGGCATCGGCACGAGGGGGCGATCGGCCGCGGTCATCGCGCGGCCTGCGTGACGGTGGGCTCGATCTCCAGCTCCGGGTGCTCGATCGCGAGTTGATGCTCCTGGCGGCGCAGGAGGGCCAGCGGCCCGAGTGCGGCAAGGAGCAGGACGAGCGTGGCGACGAGCAGGCCGTCGATCCCGTACATGTCGGCGGCGACTCCGCCGATCAGGCTGCCGGCGATCTGGCCGACCGCGAGAAAGACGCTGTAGAGACCCATGATCGCGCCGCGGTCCGACGGAAACCGCTCGGACATGTCGGCGAGCAAGCCGAGGGCGGCGGGTGTCGCGCCCGCCAGGACGAACAGCCCGAAGGCCATCGCGAGGGCACCGGCCACCGGGACGAGCACGAACAAGCCGGCGGCATGGTTCACGACCAGGCCGCCGGCGACGAGCACCGCACCGCCCGCGATGCCATACAGGATGATCGTCGTACGCCGGAAGCTTCGGAAGCGGTTGCCCCAGTACAGGAGGCCGGCCCCGAACACGATCCCGACGACCACGGCGGTGAACGAGATCTGCATCGGATGGAACCCCCGGTGAAGGACCTGCTCGGGGAACCTCGGATCGATCCGCGAGAACTGGAAGATCGACTGGCTGAACCACAGCCCGATCGATGCGTTGACCGCGATCCACGTCGGGGCGAGGAGCCAGACGTGGGAGCTCCGGAGCAACCGCACGTAGCGCGTCCAGTCGATTCGGCGGCTCGTCCCGACCTGGGCGGCGTGGGCGGCGGCCCGCTCGGCCGCGTCCCGATCCTCGACACCGTACCGATAGATCAGGAACGAGACGCCGTAGATCAGGGCGTTGACGAAGAACGCGACCGGGCCGATCGCGGCGAACAGCAGCGGGGCGACGGCGAAGCCCGCCCCGATCCCGGCGAGCGTCGCGCCCTCGAATCGGGCGGCTGCCTTGCCTCGAAGGGCCTCGCTGCCCGCGGTCGCGACGGCGATGTAGCCGAGGATCGACGGGACGCTCGCGGCGGTGGAAGCGCCTTCGAGCAAGCGCGTCCCGCCGAGCAGGGGGATGTTCGTCGTGAGCCCGGTCAGGACGACAGCGACCGCCCCGAACGCAGGCCCGACGAGCATCATCCGATGGTGCCCGACGCGGTCGGAGAGGATTCCGAACACCGGCGAGAGGAGGAGCTCCGAGAGGAAGAAGGCCGAGGCCAGGACGGCGAGGGTGGACGCGTGAACCACCTCGCCGCCGTGCGCCGGCAGCTTGGCCAGATAGACGCCCAGCATCGCCCCCGTCAGGCCGGTCGAGAAGCGAAGCGTGAACGTTCCGCCGAGGACGGCCCGCATCGATCGATCCATCGCCTCAAGCGTAGCCGAGCGTGGAGCACGGGCGCGTCGATCGGCCGACGCGTCCAATGACGGGTTGTCGTCCCGTATCATCGCGATCGGGGATGCCACACTGGAGGGAGCCGTGGCCCGCATCGTCTTCGTCACCGACTCGGCGTCCGATCTCGATCCGGCAGTCGCGACGGCGCACGGGATCCGGATCGTGCCACTCGTCGTGACGTTCGGCGCCGACACCTACCGCGCGGGTGTCGACCTCTCGACCGCCGAGTTCTGGAAGCGGATGACCGCCCCGGACGCACCGTTCCCGAAGACCGCCGCGTCCAGCCCCGGCGACGTGAAGGCGATCTACGACGGCGTCTTCGCGGAGGGCGCCGACGCGATCGTATCCGTCCACGTCTCGGGCAGCCTGTCGGGCGCCATCAAGAGCGCCGAGATCGCGAAATCGATGCTGCCCGACCGGGAGATCCACATCGTCGACTCGCAGGGCGCGTCGATGGCCGAGTCGATCCTCTGCTTCCTCGGTCAGGAGCTGGCGGCCGGCGGCATGGCGGCGGGCGAGATCGCAGAGACCCTGAACGATCGGGCGTCGGACCTCAGGATGTATGTCTCTCTCGAGACGCTCGAGTACCTGAAGAAGGGCGGCCGGGTCAGCGGCGCCCAGGCGGCGATCGGGACGCTCCTTTCGGTCAAACCGATCATCGCGGTCGAGAGTGGCCGCGTCGAGACGGCCGACAAGCCGCGCACGCGGTCGAAGTCGCGCGAGCGGTGCATCGAGCTGATCACCGCCCGCCCGATCGAGCGGGTCGCGATCCTCCACACGATGGCGCCGGACGTCGATTCGTTTCGGGACGAGGTGATCCGCCGGGCTGAACTGGACCCGCGCGACGTCCTGGTCTCAATCGTCGGTCCGTCGGTTGGGCCGCACCTCGGGCCGGGGTGCGTCGGCGCGGCGGTGCTCTACCAGCGCTGACCGGCCACGGCGCTCGGCGTGGTCTGTGGCCGATTTTCGCCCCGGGGAGCATGTGCGACCAACCGAGCGGAGGAACCAGGCCGGAGCGTCTCGATTGGGGCCGAACCTGCCCGAGATTCGGAGCCGCGGGTCCCCGCCAAGCGGCGACTCCGCGACAGGTGACATCCGGCCGCAACGACCCGGACGTTGGTTGCAGTTCGGTAGCGCGGACGTTGCGCTACGGTGGATGCACGAGGAACGGCCCGGGGTCACCGGGCTATACTCGAACCGGCATCTGACGCGCCGACCGCCGACACGACGGGCGCGGCGCCCCGTGGGGTCGTCCGGGAGACGACCCACATCTGGGGCCGGTCATGGCGACCGGTCACCACGGAGGTCCGACCCCACACCATGACAACCGAGCACATTGCCGCGACGATCAACCCCTGGCTGGTCGCGCAACAGCAGTTCGACCTCGCGGCGGAGCGCCTCAATCTCGACTCCGGCCTGCGCCGCGTCCTCCGCGAGCCACGCCGCGAGCTGACCGTCCACTTCCCGGTGAAGATGGACGACGGTTCCGTCCAGGTCTTCACCGGATATCGCGTCCAGCACAACCTCGGTCGGGGCCCGGCCAAGGGCGGCATTCGCTACCACCAGGACGTGAGCCTCGACGAGGTCAAGGCCCTGGCGATGTGGATGACCTGGAAGTGCGCCGTCGTCGGTATCCCGTACGGCGGCGGCAAGGGCGGCGTGATCGTCGATCCGAAGAAGCTCAGCCAGAAGGAGCTCGAGGCCCTCAGCCGGCGCTTCTTCACCGAGATCGAGGTCCTGGTCGGACCCGAGCGCGACATTCCGGCCCCGGACGTCAACACGAACGCCCAGGTGATGGCCTGGTTCATGGACACCTACTCGATGCACGCCGGGCACACGGTCCCGGGCGTCGTGACCGGCAAGCCGATCAGCCTCGGTGGCTCGGAGGGTCGCAACGAGGCGACCGCGCGCGGCACGGTCTTCTGCATCATCGAGGCGGTCCGCCATCTCGGGATGGAGCTGCCGAAATGCCGGGTCGCGATCCAGGGCTTCGGCAACGCCGGCTCGATCGCCGCGACGCTGATCAGTGACGAGGGCGCTACCGTCGTCGCCGTCTCGGACTCGACCGGCGGGATCCACAACCCGGACGGGCTCGACGTCAAGCGGGTGATCGCCTGGAAGAAGGAGCACGGGACCGTCCAGGGCCTCCCCGGGGCGATCGACATCACGAACGCCGAGGTCCTCGAGGTCGCCTGCGACATCCTGATCCCGGCAGCCCTCGAGAACCAGATCACCGAGCGCAATGCGGCCAACATCAAGGCCCGTCTGATCGCCGAGGCCGCGAACGGCCCGACGACGCCCGAGGCCGACCAGATCCTGTTCAAGAACTCCAAGTTCATGATCCCGGACATCCTGTGCAACGCCGGCGGCGTCACGGTCAGCTACTTCGAGTGGGTCCAGGACCTCAACCGCGATCACTGGAGCGAGCGCGTCGTCAACGAGAAGCTCAAGGAGATCATGGTCAAGGCGTTCAGCGAGACGCTCCAGATCGCCCGCCGCGAACAGATCAACATGCGGACCGCCGCCTACCTGCTCGCCGTCCAGCGAGTCGCCGACGCCACCGCGATGCGCGGCCTCTACCCGTAGATCGCGCCTTCCGCGAACGCACGAACGAAGCCCCGGCAGCGAGCCGGGGCTTCGTCATTTCGTGGGTCCGATGATCGGGCGAACCACCGACTGCTACCATCCGGGCCATGCTCGATCACGAAGAGAAGTTCCTGTTCAAGGAGGAGATCCTCCACCTCGCGAACGCGGTCGCGGAGCCCGGCACCCTCGACAACGTCGAAGACCTCCTGACCGACGTCATCACGAGCCCGCGGTTCGATTCGGAGGTCTTCACCCTGGAGCGGAGCCTCCAGGTGATGCTCGGTCCGCGGGCGGGAACGACCCTCGTCGGGCTGCTGACCGTCGCGCCGGAGGTCTTCGAGGAAGTCGCCGAGGTCCGCATCCCGTCCGAGGTCCACGAGCGCCTCGTGGCGTGGCGGGCGCGGTTCGGGCTCGCGATCGACAACGCCCTGAACTTCCTGAACAACCCCGACGGGATCCAGGGCCACAACTTCGCAACCCAGGTGGCGCACGTCGAGGAGCGCCGCGTCCTCCAGGGCCGGCTGACGCTCGTCCGCTACAACAACGAGCCGCAGTTCTTCCAGGCCGACGCCTCCGTGTTCCTCGGGCTCGTCACCGACATCATGGAGCGGCTCGGGCCGTATCTCGAGCCCGACGCCGTCGACGCCGAGACGCTGTCGCGGCTGCGCGACGCCGTCGCCCTGATCGAGCGCAAGACCGCCTCGCGCGGCTGACGGCACGCTGCGCCGACGGGCGCTCCTCCTGGTCCTCGCGATCATCCTGTCGATGTTTGCGTTCGTCGGCGTCCCGCTGAGCCTTCACTGACCCAGCGTTTCGTGCCACGATCGGCGCCGTGGATGTCGTCGACGATGGTCGCTCTGCGAGCCTGCCTCGTGCGCTCCTGGCGTATGCCGTCGCGCTCGCCGTCTTCCTGCTGATTCCGCCGAACCTCCATCCGACCGTCGGACCACCGACCTGGTTCACGCTCCAGGAGGCGACCGATCTCCTGACGCCGGTCGTCATCATCCCGCTCGCGTGGCTCGTCCTGGACCGCTCCGGGCCGATCCGAGGCCGAACGCTCGTCGCCTTCCTCGTCATCTCCGCGGTGTGGGTCGAGGGGCAGGGGATCCACCTCGGAGCGAACGCGATCGGCGACGCGTTCGCGCGCGGAGACGCGCGCGATGCCTTCTACGCGACCCCTGCGGGCGACCTCGACCACTGGCTCGACGAGGTCCTCAGCCACTGGATGTGGCACCTCGCCTGGGCCGCGCTGGCGATCCTCATGGTCGGGGTCGCGATGCGAAAACGCGAGTGGCCGACCGGCACGGGCGGCGCGACGACGGCGTTCGCCGGACTCGTCCACGGCATCACGTTCTTCTTCGTCACGACCGAGGGCAGAACCACGGCCCTGGGAATCCCGCTGTCGATCGGGCTCCTCGCCTGGAGCGGCCGTGAGACCGCCCGCGGATCGACCCACCCGGTCTTCCGCTTCTCTCTCGTCGCGTCGATCGTGACGCTGGTCGCGTACCTGGTCTGGGCCGCGATCAACGGCGGGCACCTCATCGAGCCGTGCGACGTCCTTCGCTGCTGACCCGCCTGCGGCCCGACCGCCCCGGGCCAACCGGTACGCTTGAAGCGTGAGGCAGCTCTATCTCGCGGCCACGGGGCAGAACCGAGGCAAGACGACGGCCGCGCTCGGGCTGTTCGACGGCTTCCTGCGGGCCGGCCTGCGGACCGCGTTCATGAAGCCGGTCGGCCAGCGAACCGTCATCGACCACGGCCAGCCGGCCGACGAGGACGCCGTCCTCATGCACGAGGTGTTTCCGCTCGCGGCCGACTACGAGGCGATGAGCCCGGTCCACATCCCCCGAGGCTTCACGAAGAAGTACATCGCCGGCCAGGTCGTCGAGGACCTCGGGGCGAGGATCGTGACCGCCCGCGACACCTTTCGCGCGGAGCACGACATCCTGTTGATCGAGGGAACCGGGCACGCCGGGGTCGGGGCCGTGATCGGGCTCTCGAACGCGGTGGTCGCAGCGATGCTCGGCGCGCCGGCGATCATCGTCAGCGAAGGCGGCGTCGGCCGGCCGATCGACGAGATCGTCCTCAACGCCTCCCTCTTCGCGGCGCACGGAGTGCCCGTCGCTGGGGCGATCGTCAACAAGGTCGATCTCGGCGCCCAGCCCGGGATCGAGCGGGTCCTCGAACGGGGCCTGGCGATCAACGGGATCCGGCTCCTCGGCGTCCTGCCCGTCCGTCCGATCCTGTCCAACCCGACCCTCGGGATGGTCCTCGAAGGGGTCGGCGGGGAGACGATCCATTCGGGACCCGACCTCGACCGGGTCATCGACGGCGTCGCCATCGGGGCTATGGAGCCGAGCCATATGCTCGAGCGGGTCGGCCGTGGAACGCTCGTGATCGTCCCGGGTGATCGCGAGGACGTGATCCTGACGCTGACGACCGCCCACCTGGCGCGCCGCTACCGCGTCGCCGGCGCGGCCGAGGCCGCCCGCATCGCCCAGATCGCGGCCGAGGCGACGAACGAGCGCACCGCGAGTGTCGTGGGCCACGAGGGCGCCGCGATCGGGCTCGTCCTCACCGGCGGCTACCGGCCGCGAGACGCCGTCCTCGCGGCGATCCGCCAGGCCGACCTGTTCGCGACGATCGTCCGGGAGGATACGTACGCCGTCGCGTCGGAGGTCCACGACCTGCTCGTGAAGACCCACCCCGCCGACCACGAGAAGATCTCGTTGATCAAGGCGCTGGTCGCCGAGCACCTCGACTTCGATCGGATCCTTGAGGTCGCGACCGAGGTGCCGGCGGCTTGAGCTTCCCGTTGGCTGTGCCTGCCGGTTCAAAAAGACCCTGAACGAGTGTCGAGGGTTCGTCCGCCTCGTCAGCCGAGGGGCTCGTTGTCGATCAGCCGGGTCGACCCGAACCGGACCGCCAGCGACAGCAACGCCGGCTCCCCCTCGTCGACTCGGTCGAGCTCGGCGAGCGTCCGACCGTCGGCGACGCTGACGTACGCCGGTGTCGCGAGCGGCTCGTCGTCCAGCGTCGCCTGCATCGCGGCGCGGAGGCTGTCCGCGGACCGTTCGCCGGCCTCCCAGCGAGCTCGGGCGGCGAGCAGCGCCCGGCGCAGGACGGGTGCCGCGGCACGCTCGGCGGCCGACAGGTGGACGTTGCGGGACGACAGGGCGAGCCCGTCCGGCTCGCGGACGGTCGGGCAGGCGATCACCTCGGTCCCGATCGCCAGGTCGCGGGCCATCTGGCGGATGACCATCACCTGCTGGGCGTCCTTCTGGCCGAAGTAGGCGTGCTCGGCGTCGATCAGGCTGAACAGGATGGCGACGACCGTCGCGACGCCGTCGAAATGGCCGGGTCGGGCGGCGCCCTCGAGCGGCCGCGCCACCGCGCCGACCGAGACGATCGTGTCGAAGCCCGGCGGATAGACCTCGTTGACGTCAGGCGCGAACACGAGATCGATTCCCTCTTCCTCGCAGACCGTCAGGTCACGCGCCTCGTTGCGGGGGTAGCGCAGGTAGTCGGCCGCCTCGTTGAACTGGCGCGGATTGACGAAGATCGTCGCGATCGTCGTCGCGTTGTCGGTGCGAGCCTGCTGCATCAGGGACCGATGGCCCGCGTGCAGCCAGCCCATCGTCGGCACGAGCCCGAGCGGACGGGGAACCGAGGCGAGCGCGTCGCGCAGCTCGACCCGGGTCCGCACCACCCGCGTCGTCGTCCGGCGTGCCGTGCTCGTCATCGGGTCAGGCTACGGCATGGAGCCCGATGGATGCCGGGACCGGGGGCCGCCATCCCGGGATGGCAGCGGATCAGAGATCGCGGTCCAGCGGAATTCCGCCCGGGACAGCGTCAGCGCCGCGGTCCGACGCGCCGCGGCCGAGGACCTCGTCCAGCACCGCGTCGTCCATCCGGACGGTCTGCTCCGGGCCCGGGAACGTGCCCGCCGCCACGTCGTCGGCCCAGGCCTTCGCCGCCGCCAGGATCGTGCCCCGCAGGTCCGCATACGGCTTTGAATGCTTCGGGTGCCACGTCTCGATCCCGAGCAGGTCCGTGATCACCTGGACCTGGCCGCTGCAGCCGGCCCCGGCCCCGATCCCGATCGTCGGGATCCGCAGCCGGTCCGTGATCGCCGCGGCGAGCTGCTCCGGGACGAGCTCGAGGACGATCGAGAACGCCCCGGCCTCCTGGACCGCAAGCGCGTCATGGAGCAGGCTCCTGGCCTGCTCGCGGCTCTTGCCGAGGACCCGGACCTTGCCCGCCGCGTTGGCGGCCTGGGGCGTCCAGCCGATGTGGCCCATCGTCGGGATACCGGACTTGACGATCGCCTCGATCGTCCGCTGGCTGCGGACGCCGCCCTCGACCTTGACGGCCTGGGCGCCGGCCTCCGACAGGAAGCGTCCGGCGTTGGCGACCGCGGCGTCCGGCGTCGCGTAACTCAGGAACGGCATGTCGCCGACGACGAGCGCGTGCTTCGCGCCGCGGCCGACCGCCGCGGTGTGATGGAGCATGTCGGCCATCGAGACCGGGATCTCGTTCTCGTAGCCGAGCATGGCTCGCCCGAGCGAATCGCCGACGAGCAGCAGCGGAATCCCCGCCTCGTCGAGGAGCTTGGCCGTCGGATAGTCGTAGGCGGTCAGCATCGCGATCCGCTGGCCGTCGGCATGGAGCTTCGCGATGTCGCCCACGGTCAGGCGGCGGATGGTCTCGGAACCTGCACTCACGCGATCGTCTCCTGCGTCCTCGGCTCAGTCTGCGCGGCGGCGTCGCGCGCGTCCAGCGCCCCCGCGACGCGATCGAGGATCTCGTCGGCGACCGCCCGCTTCGAGCGCAACGGCAGGTCGACCTGCTCGCCGTCGGCCGACAGGATCCAGACATGGTTGGTGTCGGTCCCGAAGCCCGACCCCTCCTCGGCCACGTCATTTGCGACGAGGAAGTCGACGCCTTTCCGGCGGAGCTTGTCGGCGGCGCGGTCGAGCGAGCCCGTCTCCGCGGCAAAGCCGACGAGGATCGGGCGCGCCGGGTCGCCGAGCGACGGAGCGGCCGCCGCGACTCCGGCGAGGATGTCCTCGGTCGGCTCGAGCTCGAGGGTCAGCCCGGTCTCGCGGCCGAGCTTCGTCGCCGCGGTCTGCCGCGGCCGGAAGTCGGCCACGGCGGCGGCCATGATCAAGGCGTCCGCCTCCGCGATCGCGGCCCGGACGAGTCCTGCCATATCCGCGGTCGTCTCGGCCTGGACCACGAGGATGCGGTCGCTCGCCGGAAGCGCGACGCTCACTTGGCCGACGATGAGGGTCACGCGGGCGCCACGATCGATCGCGGCCTCGGCGAGGGCGACCCCCATCTTGCCGGTCGAGCGGTTGCCGATGAACCGGACCGGATCGATCGGCTCGGCGGTGCCGCCGGCGGTGATCACGATGTGGCGACCCTCGAGGTCCGCATCATGGGTCTCGGCCACGACCGGCGGGCGGTCGAGCGGATCTGGCGCACGGACGGACCGGCCGGCCACCGCGGCGACGACCGCGTCGACGATCGACGCGGTCTCCGCCAGCCGTCCTCGGCTGCTCTGGCCACTCGCGAGCGGGCCGGCCTCGGGCTCGACGATCCGATACCCGAAGTCGTCGCGGAGGCGGGCGACGTTGGCCCGCGTGGCGGGATGGCCGTACATCTCGCCGTCCATCGCCGGCGCGACGACGACGGGCGCCGCCGTCGCGAGGCAGGCGGCCGTGACCGCGTCCCCGGACAGGCCGGTCGCCATCGCCGCCAGCCAGTGCGCGGTCGCGGGAGCCACAACGATCGCATCGGCGCTGTCGGCGATCACGATGTGGCCGATCCGCTGATCGGGCAGCAGGCCCCCGATGTCGCTCTCGACAGGGTGCCGGGTCAGGGCGGCGAACGTCAGCTCGCCGACGAACCGGGTCGCGGTCGGGGTCATGAGGACGACGACGTCGGCGTCCTCGTCGCGCAGACGTCGGACGAGGTCGGCGGCCTTGTAGGCGGCGATCGAGCCGGTGACGCCGACGGCGATCAGGCGGCCGGCGAGGCGGGGCCGAGCGGGACCATCCGGCCCGTTGGAGCTCGCGGCGGAGGTCACGTCGGCAGCCCGAGCTCGAGCGGCTGGCCGCCGCCGACCTCGGCGTGAAGGATGGCGAGGCCCTTGAGGGTCAGGTCCGGGTCGATCGCATCGACGTCGGCGAGGGCGCGGGCCCAGGGCGCAGCCGACAGGCCGCCGGTCAGGATCACCCGGACGGCCACTGGCTCGATGCCCGCCGCGTCGGCAAGCTCCGTTCGAATCCGGGCGATCAGCCCGTCGGCGAGGGCCTGGTAGCCGAGGACCGTGCCGCTCTGGATCGCGTTGACGGTGTCGCGGCCGATGGCCCGGTCCGGCGCTCGCAGCTCGACCCGTGGCAGCTTCGCGGTCCGTGCCGCGAGCGCCTCGAGACCCAGCTCCAGCCCCGGGGCGATGGCCCCGCCGACATACGCACCGTCAGCCGCCACGCAATCGAACGTCGTGGCCGTGCCGAAGTCGGCGACGATCGCCGGCGTTCCGTGGATCCGTGCCGCGGCCAGGGCGTTGACGAGGCGATCCGCGCCGACATCCGTCGGCCGATCGACGCGGATCGCGATCGGCACCGTGCCCGCGGCGGCGATGAGCAGGGTGCGCTCGCGACGCGCGGCGACCACCTCGAGCGCCGCGGTCAACGAGGGCACGACCGAGCAGCAGCAGATCACCGACACGTCGGCGAAGGAGGCGTCGTCGAGCCGGAGCAGGGCGTCGAGGAGGTGCTCGAGCTCGTCGGCCGAGGCGCGGGCGTGGGTCGTCGCCCGGCGGGTCGCGACGAGGGCGCCGTTCCGGAACATGCCGGTCGTCACGTTCGTGTTGCCGACGTCCACCGCGAGGAGCATGGCGCGATGATACGGGCCGTCGCAGGATTCGCGACCGGGTAGACGTCGAATCCGGGCGTCGACGGCGGATCGTCTGCGCTACCATCGACGGCGCCCACCGCCCGCTCGTCCTCCCCAAGGAGACCCGCCGTGTCGAGCGTCCCGATCACGAAGTTCTTCGTCAATCAGGGCGTCGTGACGAGCCGGGTCGACATGCAGAACCTCCTGCGGCCGCTCCTCAAGCAGACCGTCTCGTACCGCTTCCAGCGCGGCCGAGAGCTCGTCGCCCACGGCACCGGGTGGGTCGAGCGAATCGTCGTCGACGACCCCGACACCTCGACCTACTTCACCCCGATCTCGATCAGCCTGAACGTCGATTCCTTCGAGCATCTCGAGTTCGACACCCGACCGGATCAACTCCTCGTCTACACCCTCGTCCAGGGCGACGAACGGGTGATCATCGAATACGCGCCGCTGTCAACCGACGCCGACGTGGCCCATGGCGCCGAGCAACTCACGTTCGACACGAGCGGCTTCGTCCAGATGGAGCTCCAGGGTCTCGGGACGGTTGGTCCAGACACGGCTCGCGGGCCGGTCGGCGACCCGGTGATGGACGACGCCGGCCCGGCCCGGCGCGCAACGGAGCCGGACGTCGAGGCCTAGGCCCGACCACCTCGACCGCCCGCGCGATCGTCCGAAACCGAACGCCGTCGACAACGATCTTCCTCGCTCGCGATCGTCCGATTTCGGACGCCGAAACCGGACGACGCGCTCAGAACGGGAATGACGTCTGACGGCGTGCGATTTGGGCCCATTCGGTGGATTCGACCACGCTCAGTGCCCGCGCTCCCCCCGGACATACGGGATCCCGAGGGCCGCAGGCGCTCCGATGCGCCGCCGCGCCGCCGAGCGCGAGCCCACGGTCACGACCCCGATGACGAACAGGTAGGGAAGCATCTCGAGGAAGAATCCGGCCGACTGCCCCGGCAGAAACGGGTTCTGGACGCCGAGAATCGTCTGAACACCCTGCAACCCCAGGATGAACGGCGTGATCGCGGCGAAGAGATACGCCCCAAGGGCCGCACGAATCGGGCTCCACCGGGCGAAGATGACCAGCCCGATCGCGATCCATCCACGCCCGTTGACCGTCTGGTCGCCGGACCAGCCCGGCGCGACCGCGAGCGTGATGGTTGCCCCGGCGAGGCCGGCGAGCACGCCGCCGAAGACCACGTACGCCAGTCGCAATGCGTTGACGCCGATCCCCTGGGCGTCGGCCGCGGCCGGTGACTCTCCCACTGCGCGGAGATGGAGCCCGGGTCGGGTTCGCTCGATCCAGAACCAGGCCAGCGGCACGAGCAGGAAGCCGGCGTAGACAAGGACGCTCTGGTTGCTGAAGACGATCCGCCCGACGATCGGCAGGTCGGCGAGCAGCGGGATCGTGAGGTTCGGCAGGCGCGCCGCACCCGTGTTCGTGAGCCCCTCACCGAGGACACGGGCGAGGCCGGTTCCAAGGAACGTCAGCGCCAGGCCCGACACCACCTGGTCGGCTCGGAGATGGATCGTGACGACGCCGTGGAGGAGGCCGAGCAGGCCGCCGAAGACCATCGCCGCGAGCAGGCCGAGCCAGGGATTGCCGGTCGAAAGGGTCGTCGAGAAACCGGCGACCGCGCCCATCAGCATCATCCCTTCGACCCCGAGGTTCAGCACGCCGGCGCGCTCGGCGAAGATCTCGCCGATCGCCGCGAACAGCAGGACGGTGCCGGTCGCGATCCCGGCCGCCGCGATCAGCCCGAGGTCCATCAGCCGCCCGCTCCGGCGGCCGGCGCGGCCGGCGTGGCCGGCGCGGCAGGCGCCGCTGGTGCAGCTGGCGCGGCCGCCGGACGGCCACGCGTGATCCGGATCCGGTACCGGACGAGGACGTCGGTGACGATCAGCGTGAACAGGATGATCCCCTGGATCATCGCCGGCACCCCGGACGGCTGGATCTCGCGGCCGGCGAGGATCAACGCCCCGAACAGGATCGCGGCGAAGACCACCCGGCCGGGCCGGAACTTGGCGAGATAGGCCACGATGATGGCCGTGAACCCGTAGCCCGGCGAGATGTGATCCTGGAGGCGGTGGACCGAGCCGTTGACCTCGGACATGCCCGCCAGCCCGGCGAGCGCGCCGGAGATCGCGAACACGACGATCAGCCGTCGCCTGATGTCGATGCCGGCGTAGCGAGCCGCCCGCGGGCTGTCCCCGATCAGTCGGATCTCGTAGCCGAACCGGGACCGCTCCAGGAAGAGCCACAGCAGGGCCGCCGCGATCAGCCCGAAGATCAGCCCGAGATGGACCGGCAGCCCACGGAAGGCGGGCACCGCGTCCGCGAAGTCACTCAGGCGGGGCAGCCAGGCCTGGGTCGGGAACGCCTTCGACTGCTGGAAGCCCCCCTCGCTCCAGGACCCGAATACCCAGAACTGGATCCAGAACAGGGCGATGTAGTTGAGCATCAGGGTCGTGATGATCTCGTTGACCCCGAGCCGCGCCCGGAGCACCCCGGGGATCAGGCCCCACGCTCCGCCGGCGACCATCCCCGCGACCATCATCAACGGGATCAGGATGAAGCCGGGCGTGCCGGCCGGAACGAGCGGGAACAGGACGACGGCGCTCGCTCCCCAGGCGCCGAGGAGGAACTGGCCCTCGGCGCCGATGTTCCATAGGCGCATCCGGAAGGCCAGCGCGCAGGCCAGCCCGGTCAGGATCAGCGGGGTCGCCTTCACGAGCGTGTCCGACAGGACCCCGACGCTGCCGAACGAGGCCTGGAGGATGTGGACGTACGAGGCGACCGGGTCGCCCCCGACGAGGGCGATGATCGCCCCGGAGATCACGAGGGCGACGGTGATCGCGCCGAGCGTCAGGGCCGGCGACAGCCACGCCGGCGTGGTCAGGCGAGGCTCCAGCCGGATCGTCATGGCTCGAGACGACCGGCGGTGGCCGCGGACGCTTCCGGCGAGGCCGTGTCGTCGGTCTCGGTGCCACCGGTCATCAGGAGCCCCATCCGCCCGATCTCGGCCTCGCTCGCGGGAAACGACCCCACGAACCGTCCCTCGTACATGACTTCGACCCGGTCGGCAAGGGCGAGGATCTCGTCGAGCTCCTCGGAGATCAGCAGGATCGCCGTCCCGTTCGTGCGCATGTCGATGAGCAGGCGATGGACCGATTCGATCGCGCCGACGTCGAGGCCCCGCGTCGGCTGGACCGCGATCAGGAGCCCCGGCTTCGTCTCGATCTCGCGGGCGAGGATGGCGCGCTGGAGATTCCCGCCCGAGAGCAGGCGGACCTCGGTATCGACGGTCGGCGCCACGATCCGATACCGCTCGCGGAGCCCGTCGGCGAGGGCCCGCGCCGATGCGTCGTCGAGCAGCCAGCCACGGGCGACCGGGGCATTCCGGTAGCGCTTCATGATCAGGTTGTCGGTCAGCGACAGGTTCGGCGAGCTGCCGACGCTCGTCCGATCCTCCGGGACATGGGCGACGCCCTTCCGAATGACGGTCGCCGCGGAGCGATTGGCGACCGGCTCGCCGCCGACGAGGATCTCCCCGGTGCAGGGCCGCAGCCCGGTGACGACCTCGGCGAGCTCGCTCTGGCCGTTGCCGGCGACCGCCGCGATCCCGACGATCTCGCCCGCCCGAACGTCGAGCGAGACATCGCGGAGCGCCGCGAGGCCGCGGTCATTGGTCGTCGATACGCCGCGGACGGACAGGACGACCTCGCCCGGGCTGGACGGCGGCCGATCGAGGGATTCGAGGACGCTCCGGCCGACCATCAATCGGGCCAGGTCGGCCTTGGTCGCACCGGCCGTCGGCAGGCCGGCCGCGGTGACCTTGCCGCGGCGCATGACCGTCACACGGTCGGCAATGGCGAGCACCTCGCCGAGCTTGTGGCTGATGAAGACGACGCTCCGGCCCTCCGCGGTCATCGAACGGAGGGTCGCGAACAGGTCGTCCGCCTCCTGTGGGGCGAGAACGGCCGTCGGTTCGTCCATGATCAGGATTCGCGCGCCGCGATAGAGCATCTTCAGGATCTCGACCCGCTGCTGCTCGCCGACCGAGAGCTGCCAGACCGGGGCTCGTGGGTCGACCCGCATCCCGAAGCGCTCGGCGAGCGCGGCGACCTCGGCCTCTGATCTGCGCTCGCGGAGGAGGAACCGCGGCCGGTCGAGGCCGAGCAGGATGTTCTCGGTCACCGTCTGCGACGGGACGAGGGTGAAGTGCTGGTGGACCATCCCGAGACCGGCCGCGATCGCGTCGCGCGGCGAGCCGAACGAGACGGGCACCCCTTCGACCCACAGCTCGCCGGCGTCCGGTCGATACAGCCCGTCGAGGATGTTCATCAACGTGCTCTTGCCGGCGCCGTTCTCCCCAAGCAGGGCGTGGACCTCGCCGCGCCGAAGGCCGAAATCGACCCGGTCGTTGGCAAGGACGCCCGGAAATTCCTTCACGATCCCCCGCGCCTCGACCGCGAGGGGCGGGGTGGTCGGGGCGCCGCCCTGATCGAGGTTTGGCGGGTCGAGCGAATCGATCATCGGCGATCCGTGCTGGATGAGCGAGGCCCGCGGGCGAGTACCCGCGGGCCTCGGACGGCTGCCTAGCTCGCCGGAATCGGTGGGAGCGGGGCGGTGATCCCCTCGTTCCACCAATGCATGCAGACCGAGCATTCCGAGCCCGGCGCGCCGGGCGGGAACTGATCGAGGTCGGACTGCTTCAACTTGCTTCCGGCCGGGAGGAGCTCCTTGCCGGTGTTGTCCTTGAGCGGCCCGGCGAAGACGTCGAACCGGCCGAACGTGCCGGCCAGCATCTTCGCCAGGGTGTCCTTGACCATCTGGACGTCAGCCGGCGGCAGGTCGGCGATGCCCTTCTGGGGGGTCTCACCGGCCATGAAGCCGTACAGCCCCATCGCCTTCGAATCGGCGTCGAAGTACTCGTAACCCGCCTTGTACTTCTTGTCCTTCACCAGCTGGCCGATCCGGGTGTACTCGGGTCCCCAGATCCAGTACGGTGCGGTGAGGCAGGCATCCTTGCCGGCGCAGGAGCTGGGATGGTCGTATGTGACCGCCCACTTGCCCTTCTCCTTTGCGACATCCGCGACCGCCGGCGTGTCGGCGCCCGTGAAGACGACGTCGGCTCCGGCGTCGAACAGCGACGCCGCCCCGTCCCGCTCCTTCTGCGGGTCATGCCAGGTGAGGATGAAGCGAACATCGATCGTGCACTCGGGGCAGGTGACCTTGACCCCGCGGGCGATGGCGTTCCCGAGCCGAATCTCCTCGGGGATCACGAAGGTCGCCATGTAGCCGACTTTCGGGTTGCCGTCCTTCTTGGCTCGGGAGCCGGCCAGCATCCCGGCGAGGTACTTGAAGTCCTCGACCGCGCCGAAGAAGTTGCCGAAGTTCGTGCCGTTCGACTTGTAGCCGGTCAGGTGGAGGAAGGTGATGTCCGGGAAGTCCTTGGCAACGGTCGCCATCGGGTCCATGTACCCGAACGAGGTCCCGATGATGAAGTTGAAGCCCTTCCGCGCCAGGCTGCGGAAGACCTGCTCCGAGTCGGTCCCCTCTGGGACCAGCTCAACGTACGCGACGTGGGTGTCGGGCAGGTGCTGGCAGAGGTACTGCAATCCTTC
>Ga0207646_10002490_pt1 | contig 21756 bp, 13 predicted proteins | sample KBSK5502metaG_FD_184343 | JGI IMG/M metagenome (GOLD analysis project Ga0207646, IMG submission 184343) | Corn, switchgrass and miscanthus rhizosphere microbial communities from Kellogg Biological Station, Michigan, USA - KBS K5-50-2 metaG... | ecosystem: Host-associated > Plants > Roots >... | reverse complement strand
CCATCGTAATGCCCTCTGCGATAATCGGATGCGCTTCTCCGGCGGCATTCCCGATCATAAAAATTCCAGGTACATCTCTCGAGTGCAGGGCGGGGCGAATAGGTCCGACCGACAACCACGTGCCGTCTAGTCTTGCGGTATCGAGGGCTTCGCGTACACCGCGACAAGAGGAACGAATATGCGCAAAGACCGCTTCGGCGGCGCTTGTCTGGGGCCATACTCGACGGCATCGGTCCAACGACTCCCGACGGATACAGCAGGAAAGGCTGAGGCGAGCGCCGTCGGTGTGTACCATTCCTCCATATCCGCCGGGAAATACGAGCAGGGGCATCAGTCCGGCCGGCAAACGAGAGTCCAGAAAGTGGGCCTTGAAGGCAAAAAGATCCGAAGGACGTCTGACGTGACGAACGACTTGCGTTGGGAGGGAACCGGGCTCCCAGGAGCCATGAGCCATAATGACAACCGGCGAACGAACGGTTCTGATGCCATGCTTGTCCTTGGCGAAGATGTGGCAGGCGTAGCGCTCCCCCTCTCTGTCCAATGCCGCAGCCGTCCAGGGTTGCCAGACGGTTGCTCCGGCTTCAGCAGCGCGTCGTAATAACATCGTATCGAGATGTTCCCGCCCCAAGGCGCGCCCCCATCCTCCCCCGCACGTATCTGCGCGCGGCATGTCAGACATGAGGATTGAGTCATTGACGAAGAGACCGACTTGCCGGATTTCAGGGCCCGCAAGGTCCAGGAACGATTCCGCGACCCCGAGTTTGTGCAGCAACGGCAGCGCCGTCGCCGACACGAATTCCCCGCACACTTTGCGCCGTGGAAAGCCGACCTTCTCAACTACGGCGACAGACCAGCCTGCTCGTGCAAGCATCAACGCGGCGGTGGCGCCGGCAGGGCCTCCGCCAATGATCACCGCTTGGTAGTCTTCAATCATGTACGTTGCGCGACGAAACAATGACTAAACAGTCCCGCCGCATACTCCTCTAATCGATACCGATAGGATTGGGGCCATAATGCCGACAGTTCATGATCGGCAAACCCAGCGCGGACACTGATGAAGGCATCATGCCGCGACACATCATTGCAACCGATCACACCCAATAATAAACTGCCGGTGAGCGCGGTGTAGGACCGCCGAGGTTCGCAGGCCACAAACAGGTTCGCTCGTGTTGCGGCATAGGACAGCAATGCAGTCAATTGCTGGGAATGAAGATGATGGAGGAAGAGGTTGGCGATCATCAGATCGATGGGTCCAGGAGAGGCGTGCTGCAGCCAGGTCACGACGTCGGCCTCGACGGTTTCCACGTCCCAGCCCAGTGCGTTGAAGGCCGCTCGCGTTCCCTTGCTGACAAGGCTCTGCCTATCGACGAAAATGATTTTCCCCCCTTGCCAGCGTAGCGTTGGTTGTTGAACCACCCGCAAGAGGAGTGTCCCGTCCCCTGCGCCGAGTTCAACGATGAGCCGGGGACTGTGGGACTGGGCTTTCAGCAGCGCGCGCGAGAGAATAGCGGCGTTCCCCATCACTCTATTAACCCGTTGAAGGTCGCGTCGCGAACGAGACGCTCGAGAATCTTCAGGGTCGAGATGATCCAGCCATTCAGGCTGTACGCATCGCGCCATGCTCATGAAGCAGGCCCCGGGCCGACCTCAAGGAGGGCGCCATGACAACTGAAACCCGCCCCAAAGGAGGACATCCACCACCACCCACCCGGCGTATTCCTCCTCACCGCCTCCTGCAACACAAAATAGACAAAGGCACTGCTCAGGTTTCCGTACTCGTTTAAAACAGCGCGACTCCACCGGAGATCGTCGGCGCTGAGTTTCATCTGTTCCTGCAGGGCTTCCAGCACATCGCGTCCACCCGCGTGCCATATCCATGTCCGAATCTCGCTGCGTGAGACACCCGCTTTCGACAGGACCTCGTCGAGAACGGCTTCCGCTTGCGTGGCCGCCAACTTTGGCACCGAACGTTTCAGAATATTCCGCAGCATCCCGTGGTGTTGTTCAAAGCGCAACGCGTCTCGTTCGGCAGGGACGAGGGCGGAACTTGACGCTTTCCATTGGATTCGCCGGTTCCTGGAATGGGGTGCGCTCGCCAAGACGGCCGCGCCTGCCCCATCACCGAACAAACACGCGCTGACGAGCACTCCGGGATCGTTATCCAGATAAAATGCGGCGCTGCACACCTCGACACAGATGGAGAGCACGTGCCGGCACCGTCCGGCGGATAATAAGGCTTCCGCCATGCGCATGTTCGGCAAGGCCGCCCCGCAGCCTTGGCCGACGAGATCCAGCGCAAGCACATCCCGCCGGAGTCCAAGGCGCTCCGCGACATAGCTTGTCAGGCCCGGGCACAGATAGCCTGTGCACGTGCTGATGATGACGGCCTCTATGGTGTCTGCGTTTTGGTCGGCCTCGCGTAAGGCATGCACGGCGGCCTCGGTGGCCAGCATCGGAGCATACTGAACAAATCGGCGGTGAAGCGTATCCGGGTTTAAGTCAAAGGCTTCTTTCAATGATTCCAGCGCAAGGCGTCGTGAAGTAATGCCGTTATTCCCGAGCAAAATTGTTTCGAGGATGGTTTGCGAGCGTGATGTCAACGTGGAAAACTGAGGCGACGCTTGCAATGCCACCCAACATTCTGTTTGCGTATAGCGGTGCGGAGGAGTGGCGGTCCCGAGCCCGAGAATGTGCATGGCTGAATTGTAACAGATTACCGAGGCGCCGCCAGCGGGGGGAGATCGGCGGATTGGAAGCCCGGCTGCGGGTGGTAATACGACAGGGCCTCGGGCATCCACTCCTCGAGCTGTTTGATCCGCGTGCCGTGGCCGGGATGGGTTGAGAGAAACACGGGCGGTTGTCCTTTGGAAACCTGCTCCATCCGCTCCCAGACGTGCACCGCCTCGTGCGGGTCGTAGCCGGCCTGCGCGGCCAGAAGCAAGCCGATGTGGTCTGCTTCGGACTCGTGTTGACGACTGTATGGAAGAATGAAGCCATAGTTAGCCAGGAGGCCGCCGGCGAGTGCGGCCATTTGCGGGTCATAGCCTTGTGATGCCGCACCTACGGAGAGCGCCGCGACACCCACCTGAGCCGCGAGGCCTTGACTCATTCGCTCCCCTCCATGGCGCGCCAAGGCATGGGTCACCTCGTGCCCTAGGATGGCGGCCAAACCGGCCTCGTTCTTAGCGACCGGAAAGATCCCGGTATAGACCGCAATCTTGCCGCCGGGCAGGGCGAAGGCATTCATGGTCTTGTCGTCCTTGATGACCGTGACCTCCCACTCGAACTTATTGGCCATGTCGGCATACTTCGATTTTTTCGCGGCGTCGATGATGCGCGCTGCGACGCGCTTGACGGGCTCGACTTCACGTGGATCATGCGACTGCGGCGTCTTGGGATCGTGCAAGACCTGCTGGTAGGCCTGCGCCCCCATCGCCATTTCCTGCGAAGCCGGGATCACCATGAGTTGGGAGCGGCCGGTGTAGGGGTTGGTCTCGCAGGCAACCAGCGCCAGCGCGCAACCCACGAGAACGGAGAGCCTTCCTAGATCGCGGAGCATACGTTTACCCTACCGTATTTTCCGTGCGGCTTGCAAACGTCCTTTCGTCGAGGATCTGCGGAGCGAAGCCGCGCCCGTCGTCAAGCGGGGTTTGCCTGTGTTAGGCTGTCATCATACTACAGGCGGGAAGAATCGTGGGACAGTTCAAGCTCGTGTCGGATTTCAAGCCGGCGGGGGACCAGCCGCAAGCGATCGAGGCCCTCACTGAGGGTATCGAGCGCAGGCTTGCTCACCAGGTGCTCCTGGGCGTGACCGGCTCCGGCAAGACTTTCACGCTTGCCAACGTGATCGAACGCGTCCAGAAACCGACGCTGGTTATCGTGCACAACAAGACCCTGGCGGCGCAGCTCTACCGTGAGTTCCAGGGCTTTTTTCCCGAAAATGCGGTGGAGTACTTCGTCAGCTACTACGACTATTACCAGCCCGAGGCGTACATTCCGTCCACCGACACCTATATCGCGAAAGACGCCTCGATCAACGACGCGATCGACCGGATGCGCCACTCCGCCACCCGGTCGCTGTTCGAGCGAGACGACATCATCATCGTCGCCTCCGTGTCCTGCATCTACGGCCTGGGCTCGCCCGAGGTGTACCACGGCATGCTGCTGTACCTGGAGGAGGGCGAAGAGATCCGGCGCGAGGCAATCCTCAAGAAGCTCGTGGAAATCCAGTATCAGCGGAACGATCTGGACTTTCACCGGGGAACCTTTCGCGTGCGGGGGGACGTCGTCGAAATCTTTCCGGCCTCGTCGGACGATCAGAGTCTGCGCATCGAGCTCTTCGGCGACCAGGTGGATGCCATCCACGAAATCGATCCGCTGACCGGCCAGTCGCTCCGCCGCTTGTCTAAAGTCGCGGTCTACCCCAACACCCACTACCTCATTCCGCCGGACCGGTTCGACCGCGCGCTCGGCGGCATTGAAGCGGAACTGGACGAGCGGATCGCGGCCTTCAAACGGGACGGCCAGCTGCTGGAAGCCCAGCGCATCGAGCAGCGGACACGCTTCGATCTGGAGATGATCCGGGCGATGGGTTATTGCCACGGGATCGAAAACTATTCGCGTCACTTGAGCGGGCGGCAGCCGGGCGAGCCGCCGCCGACGCTCCTGGATTACTTCCCCAAGGGCTACCTGCTGGTCGTGGATGAGTCGCACGCGACGATCCCCCAGGTGCAGGGGATGCAGGCGGGGGACTACTCGCGGAAGAAGAGCCTGGTGGACTATGGATTTCGCCTGCCCTCGGCGGTCGACAACCGTCCGCTGAACTTTTCTGAGTTCGAGCAATGTATCTATCAGGCAATCTACGTGTCGGCCACGCCGGCTCCCTATGAAATGAAGAAGGCCGGGGAGCGGGTCATAGAGCAGATCATCCGGCCCACGGGCCTGATGGACCCCGAGATCGCGGTGAAGCCGGCCAAGGGGCAGGTGGACGACCTACTGGCTGAGATCAAGAGCCGGGTCTCACAGGGGGACCGGGTGCTTGTGACGACGCTGACCAAGCGGATGGCGGAAGACCTGACCGAGTACTACCATGACCTCGGCGTGAAGGTGCGCTATCTGCACTCGGACATCGAGACGTTGGAGCGCACCGAGATCATCCGTGACCTGCGTCGGGGAGTGTTCGACGTGCTGATCGGGATCAATTTGCTCCGGGAGGGTCTCGACATCCCCGAGGTCTCGCTGGTGGCGATCCTGGATGCGGACAAGGAAGGGTATCTGCGCTCGGAGCGGTCCTTGATTCAGACGGCCGGCCGCGCGGCTCGCAACGTGAACGGGGCGGTCATTCTGTACGGGGACATCGTCACCGAGTCCATGAAGCGCACGGTCGAGGTCACGACGCGGCGCCGGAAATTGCAGGCGGCGTTCAATCTGGAACACGGCATCACGCCGGAGACCATCAAGAAGGGCATTCCGAAAACGTTGTACGAAGCGTCGGAAGGCGACTATGTGACCGTGCCGCTAGCCGCCGAAGAAACGCCGGCCTATGGGTTCGACGGCAATCCCGGCCCGTTGCTTAAGAGTCTGGACGCGGAGATGAAGGCGGCGGCCAAAGAATTGGATTTCGAACGCGCCGCGCAGATCCGCGACCAGATCAAAGCCCTCAAGCAGCAGGCCCTAGAGTTGGGAGTCAAAGAGTAGGAAAAAGGGGACAGGTTCTGGCCGGTGCCTACGAGGAGGTTGCCGTCAACAGAGGGGGCTTAGATTGATGGCTTGATCCTGTAGGACATGATAGCGCCTGATCTATACTGCTTGCAGGAATTGGATCTGGGCAGAACTCTTTCAAGAGGCTGCTCAGATCTTCTGCATGTTCCTCTTCGCTTGCCAGGATACCTTCCAGCATTCGTCTGCTCGCTGGATCGCCGTCGGTATGCCTGATCATCTCTCGACAGCAATCAATGGCAATGCGTTGGGCAATCAGCTCATCCCGTATGCTGTTCCTTAAGGACTGCTCCACGCTCTCAGAACTGATTCCTGTGGCCGTGAAGTAATGTTGCTTATGGCGAAGGACGCAAACCATTTCTGTAGCGAGCGCTGCATGCAGCACGTACATCACACCGACGGACTTCGCGCGGTAACCAGGTGTCCGCACACCTTTGAACCTTGTGTCATCCGTGAGCCTCGTGTCCATCTTGGACCTCCCGTCAGAATGGTGTCTTACGAAGTAATTGGGCGTAGTACGGATCGGCTTGGCGGGCGTTGGGCCGCAGCGCCGTGGGCCAGCGGAGACCGCGGAAGCCGAAAATGAGAAGGATTGCGAGTGCCGCGAAAATGAAGACAACGGCGAGAACGTAGACGGATTGAAGGAACTCAAGCATGGTTAGCCTCCCAGAAAGGCTTCTTTAGCCATTATCGAAGCCCAAAACTAACCAAATCTATCGTTCGAATCTGTTCAAAATTGCTCAGTTTTTGAAAAATTGACGAGGGAGGCAGGGTGCCTCTGCCCCTGGGTTAAGATACTACTAATAAAGGGAAATCAGTCGTGCAAGATGATATTGAGGAGGGAACTGTGAACTTGCAATCCGCCGTTGTAGTCAATGAGGCCCAATTTGCGGAACCTGCAGCCACTATTCGGAAATAACTTAGCCATCGTTAATTTTCAGGGATTCTCTTGTCTCCGGGTTTTGCAAGCAGGCGAGGGCTCACGAGTTCGATTCGTACGATCGGCCCCATAAGTTGCAAGGGCCCTTCGAACTGCACGAAACCTGGCACTTCATCGGTCAGGATCCAGCAGTCATAGTGAAAATCGGCCGGCAACTTGCCAGACAACTTGCCGAAAAACTTTCGAAGCATTCCGATCTGCGGCTTAAAGACGTACTGCTTCGCCTTACTCGACAGGTCGCCTATGCGGACTGTTTGCTCACCGATGAAACGCAGCTGTAGTTCAATGGCCTCAGGCGCCGGCGTGAACGCGAGAAAGTTCACCGTTGCGTTGGCGTCTTTGAGGAGGTTCTTCAGCACCACGACAAACATGCCGTTGTACACATCATTGGGTAGATCAAAATGCCCGGTCCGCACCTCCGCTTTTCCCTCCTGCCCCGCTTGCGATCGAACCTTGTACTCAGCTGTGCCTCGGTCTATCGAAACGTCAAGCTGTTCGGGAAACGAAGGGCCTCGCTGAATCAGGTGATAGCGGATGATCGTAAATACACGCTGTTGCGAGAAGACCACTTTCTCATCATACAGGGAGCCATTCTTGAAACGGAGGACCAACCGGCTTTCGACAAGATCTCCCTCTTTGACGACTTGCGTCAGCTCACCCTGACCAATAGTTTCCCCGACCTGTGAACGCACGACGAGATAGCCATGGGTAACGCCCTCCCAAAACCGCACCGCGACAGGAGCGGCATCTGCAGAGGAGTAAACGAGGACTGCTATCACCACTAGGATAGCCGCCATGGATGTGCAGGCTGCACGATAGCCCATGGAGGTTTTCAGGCTAAACATATTCTCAACTTCCTGCTCCAGCGAGGCCCCAAGTCTTTGCCTGGATTCGATATCGTACCTGCTTTTTTAGCACTAGTCTAAGAAGCTACATCGTGTGTCGTCTGTTCATAATTGCTCACAGTCTGTGAATTTTTTAGGGGGTGGGGGCGGGTGAAGCCCGCCACGCTCAGCCCAGCACGATGCGGATCTGATGTACCGCGCCGTCGTCGACGAGTTGAATATTGGCGCTGGCGGCCAGCGGCTTTCCATCCAGTTCAGCCAGCGACACCCCGCGGGTGACCCCGCGTGAATTGTCCACCGCGATGTCATAGAGCGCGGAGTGATACCGAAAGCGGATGGAGTAACCGGGCCAGGTTCGTGGGATGCAGGGATCGATGCAGAGCGCCGTGTCTCGCACGCGGAAACCGAGAATCCATTCCATGCCGGCGCGATAGAGCCAGCCCGCCGCACCCGTGTACCAGGTCCATCCGCCGCGCCCGACGTGTGGAGGCTCGGCATACACGTCGCCCGCAACCACATAAGGCTCGACTTTGTAACGCTGCACGTTCGCCCGCGAGGTGGTGTGGTTGATGGGATTTAGCATCCGGAACAGCTCGCCGGCCTTATCGCCGTCGCCGAGGGCCGCGAAGGCCAGAACCGTCCAGACGGCAGCATGCGTGTATTGGCCGCCGTTTTCACGGATGCCGGGCACGTACCCTTTGATATAGCCGGGGTCCAGCGGCGTGCGGTCAAAGGGCGGAGTGAAGAGCGCAATCAGCCCCTCCGGCCGGCGCACCAGGTGCTGCTCGACGGCAGCCATGGCACGCGCTCCGCGGCCCGGTTCTGCCGCGCCGCTGATGACTCCCCAGGACTGCACGATGGAATCAATACGGCATTCCGTGTTTGTGGCGGAGCCGAGCGGCGTGCCGTCATCAAAGTACGCGCGCCGGTACCAGTCGCCGTCCCACGCTTCCCGCTCGAGCGCGGCTTTGAGCGCACTGACGTGGAGCCGCCAGGTCTCCGCGCGATGGTGCTCGCCGCGCGCGGCCGCCACTTTGGCAAACTCCCAGAGAATCGTGTGCAGGAACCAGCCCAGCCAGACGCTTTCTCCCTTGCCATGCTGGCCGACCCGGTTCATGCCATCATTCCAGTCGCCCGTGCCCATCAGCGGGAGGCCGTGGCTGCCGACGCCAAGGCTGCGGTCCAGCGCTCGCGCGCAATGTTCAAAGAGTGTCGCGCGAGTCTTCGACACACGCGGCTGAAAGTACGATTCATGTTGTCCCTCGGTCAGCACATCGCCTTCCAAAAATGGGACGACTTCGTCCAGCACCGTCCTGTCGCCGGTGGCTTCAATGAAGTGGATGACGGCGTACGGCAGCCAGAGAAGGTCGTCGGAGATGCGCGTGCGCACGCCGCGTCCCGAGGGGGGATGCCACCAGTGCTGGACGTCGCCCTCGGTGAACTGGCGCGCGGCGGCGCGCAGCAGATGTTCGCGCGTGATGTCGGGTGTCGCGACGCTGAGGGCCATCACATCCTGGACCTGGTCGCGGAAGCCATACGCGCCGCTCACCTGATAGAAGCCCGCGCGCGCCCAGACACGGCAGGCCAGCGTCTGGTAGAGCAGCCAGCGATTCAGCAGCACATCCATGGCCCGCTCGGGTGTCGTTACCTGCACGGCGCCGAGCAGATCGTCCCACCGGTCGGTGACGTCACGCAAGATTCCGTTCAGGTCTGCAGCGCAATAGCGGCCGAGCAACTCGCGCACGTGTTCCCTATTTTCCGTCTGACCCAGAAACCACACAATTTCCGCGCGCGCGCCCGGAGGCAACTCAAGCGAAGTTTGCAGCGCGGCGCATGGATCGAGACCTGCTCCCACCTTTCCAGACAGGGGAACGCCTCGGTCAAGCGCCGCGGGACGTTCGGGCGTGCCATTGCGACCCAAAAACTCTGAGCGGTCGCCCGTCCAGGACGTCTGCCGCCCGGCAAGATCCGAAAAGGCAATGCGCCCGCCGAACTCACCGCCCCACGCGCTCCGCGCGAGGAGCGCTCCCGTCTGCGAATCGACCTCCGTGATGATATACGGCGCCGAGGCGCTGCGGGAACTGCCCAGCACCCACTCGGCGTACGCGGTCACCGAGAGACGACGGGAGCGGCCCGAATCATTCTGCAGGATGAGCCGGGAGATCTTGACGGGGTCTTCAGAAGGGACGAATTGCAACAGTTCACACAGAATGCCGTGCGAGCCATGCTGAAAGCGGCTGTAGCCCTGGCCGTGCCACGCCATATATGGCGCCGTGTCATCGCGAATCGGCAGCGCCGTGGGACTCCACACCTCACCCGTGCTGTCATCGTGGATGTAGATGGCCTCCCCGGACGGGTCGGACACGGGATCGTTTGACCATGGCGTCAGCTGGTTGTCGTGGCTGTTGAGCGACCAGGTGAAGCCTGAGCCCGATTCCGACACGAGGAAGCCAAACGATGGGTTCGCGATGACGTTGATCCACGGCCGGGGCGTGCGCAGGCCTTCGCCAAGGACGGTGACATATTCCCGGCCATTCTTTGCGAAGCCGCCAAGCCCGTTAAAGAATTCGAGGTCCGGCACAGGCAGCGGCACATCCAGACGGTTGCCCGGGCGCAGCGGTCGCGGCGCCGGAGGTACCGCAGCGTTCGTGCGCTGCGACCGAGTGACCTGCTCGAACAATGTGCCCCGCCGGCTGAGCAGCACCACCCGCGCGACGGTTTGCAGCAGCGCATGCTCCTGCGCAGAGACCAGCTCTGCCCGCAGAAGGACAATCTTACCGCTGGCGGCGCTGGTGTCCGGGGAGAGCCGCAGCTGGCTGCCGTGCACGAGCGCTTCCAGGGAGTTCTGCAGCTCCTGCCCATACGACGGCGGCTTTTCATTCATGATGACCAGGTCCGCGGACAGGTGCTTCGTGCGCCAGTATTCGTGCGCGCGCAGTAATTGTCGGACTATCTCGACATCCTGCGCGTCGTCGATGCGCGCCAGCACGATGGGCAGATCGCCGGAGATGCCGTGGGCCCACAGTGCGGAACGCTCCAGCATGCTCCGGCTGAGCATATCCGAGGACGGCCGTAGCGACGCGTCTGAGTACAGGACGGCATTGGCCAGCCTCTGGAACACCTGCGCTTCGTCATGACCGATACCCAGATGGCGAAGTTGGACTTGCGCCTGCGTCCAGGCCAGCGACAGGGTGCGCTCAAATACTCTCGGGTCACGGTACTTGTCTGCCAGGTCCAGGACCTGCTCGCGGGTGGGAGCAACGATCGTGGCAAACACAATGCGCGCTGTGGTGCCTGGCGGGATGCGCACCGTGCGCCGCAGGCTCATCACCGGGTCGAGGACGGAACCGACGGTATTCGAGAGTGGCCGGCCGTCGATTATCGAGACGGGATTGCGGTCGTGGTGCCCGCGTCCGAGAAACCGCGCGCGGTCCGTCTCGAATTGCAGGTCGCCCATGGTGTCGCCTTCCACAACGACCACCTGGGCGGCCCACACGGCCGTATCCATATCGGATTGCCTGCGGCGCGTCGCAAGCAGTGCGCCGACATCGGGGACGAATTCCGTCTGCACAAACAAGTTCGAAAACGCGGGGTGTGCCATATCGACGGCCTGGGAAGCCAGGGACAGCTCGGCATACGACGTGACCTGAATGTCGCGCGTGTCTGCCCCCAGATTGGTGAGGGAGACGCGCCGCACTTCAGCATCGTCCTCGGACGACACAACGACTTCGAGCGTGGTGGTCAGTGCGCCATCGCGCCGGATAATCTCGCCATGGTCTTCGCAGAAGGAGGCCTCATACGCATCGGGTTCGACGCCGCTGGGCTGATAGCCCGCCGACCAGACCTCGCTGGTCTGCGCATCGCGAAGAAAGATGTACGTGCCCCAGCAGTCCCGCGTGGCATCCTCGCGCCAGCGCGTGACAGCAATATCCCGCCAGCGGCTGTACCCTGAGCCCGCCACCGTCAGCATCACCGTGTACCGTCCGTTGGACAGGAGATGCGTCCGCGGAGTCCCATCGTGCGGCGTGGTAAACCGGCGCAGCACCGGCGGAATGAGTTCGCGGACCTGCGCCGCCGCGGAGACTTCTTCCGCGCGAGGCCGTGCGACCAGCACGTCACGCGGCGTGCGCTCCTGCAGCAACAGCTCGGTGGCCTGCACAATGGGCTCGGCGTGGAAGCGGGTCCGCATCGCGCCATCGTTCAGCACGTTGGCGATGGCAACCACTGACATGCCCTGATGGTGCGCCATGTAGGCGCGCACGACGGCGACGCTTTTGCCCTCGGGCAACCGGGTGCTGGTGTAATCGAGCGCTTCGTAGAAACCATACGCTCCCCTGCCGCCGGCTTCGGCGAGGCGCCTCAAGTTTTGCGTAGCCGCGGTAGGATCGATCATGGCCGCGAGCGCGGCGGCATACGGGGCGACGACAACATCTTCGCTGAGGCCGCGCTTGAGCCCTAGCCCCGGCACACCAAAGCTGGAATATTGGTACGTGAATTTGAGGTCGCGCGCATTGTATGCCGACTCCGAGATTCCCCAGGGCACGCGGCGCTCCGCTCCGTATGCAATGTGCCGGCGCACGACCAGCTCGTACGTCTGGCTTAGCAGGCTGCCCGCCGGAGAACGCATCACCAGCGCCGGCATGAGGTATTCAAACATCGAGCCCGACCACGAGATGAGCGCGGAGCCGCGGCCCACTGGCGTGAGCGCGCGGTTCAGGCGAAACCAGTGCGAGGACGGAACGTCGCCCTTGGCGATGGCGATGAAGCTCGTGAGTCGTGCCTCCGACGCGAGCAGGTCGTAACAGCTGGGATCCAGGCTGCCGTCTGTGACCCGGTATCCGATGGAAAACAGCTTGCTCGTATGGTCAAACAGAAAGGTGAAATCCATCTCGCGAAACATGTTCTCCGCCGTCTGTGTGACCGCCGAAAGGCGGCGAATGAGCGCGGCGGCATCCTTGGCCGAATGCCTCATGGCTTGGGCCAGCGCATCGATCCGGCCCAACGCGTCCCTGTTCGCCGGAGAATTGTTGAGCAGGCGTGCGCGCAGCGCCGCAAGTTCACGGAGAGCGGCCTCACACCGTTCCGGAGCGTCCCTCAGCGTGGGAACGGATTGGAAGAACGGCGCAATCACCATCCACTCGGGCGCTTGCTCTGGAGAACGTTCGGCCATGGCAGCCAGCTCTTCCGAATCCAGATGCATCCACGGGATGAAGATCTCCGCGTCTCGGGCATGGCTTTCGACGCACGCTCTGGTGGCATCGGCCCAGGCGCGCAACTCGGAATCGGGAGCGTCCCCGCGCTCCTGCGCCCAGGCTTGGGCAATGTCAGCCACGGTGTGGGCACGCGCCCTCAGGTCGACGAAACGCGCCGCCCAGTCGGCGGCATCGACGGGCAGCGGGTCAAGCGCGGAGGCCAGCGCGTCGACGGCGTTGCTGAGCTGCTTCCGCGTGACCGTGTGGGTGTGTCGCGTGTCCGGGATGTCGGCGAGCGCTTCTCGCAACAACCGGATGGCATCGTCCACTCCGGCGAGCAGATTCGGTCCGACGGACGACTGCTGCATGAACTCGCGGCACGCGTTGCCCAGGGCCAGCAGAGACCCGGCGAGATTGCCGCTGTCCACCGAGGACACATACTTGGGCTCGAGCGGATGGAGTTCGCGCGTGTCGTACCAGTTGTAGAAGTGGCCGTGAAACAGTTCCAGGCGGCTCATAGTCGCCAGCGTGGTTTCCAGCCGCTCAACTGCCTCCAGTGTGCCCAGCCACCCTAAGTCACGCGCAGCAACCGTGGAGAGAAGATAAAGCCCCATATTGGTCGGCGACGTGCGGTGGGCCACGATGGGTTTGGGCTCTTCCTGAAAATTATCGGGAGGAAGCGCGTGATCCGCGGGACCAACAAACGCCTCGAAGAAGCGCCACGTCCGGCGTGCAATCAATCGAAGAGCCCGCCCATCGGCCGCCGACAGGGGCTCTACCCCGGGAAGCCGCGGAGGCAGGCTGACCCACCGCGCGATGGCGGGAGCGGCGGCCCAGAGAAGGAGGAACGGAGCCGCTGCAGGCCAGGCACGAGGCTGTCCATAAGCCAGAACCACACCAGCCGCAGCGGCGAGGACAATGCCGCCTGCCATGCGCTTATACATACCGAAGATTTTATGAGCGAACGCATCCTTGGCCTGTGCTGCGGTCACCCATTCCAGCAGATGTTTCCGCGTGATCAAGAGACGGCCGAGGGTGCGCAGAATCGCGTCAGCCATCAGCCATGTCTGGTAAGCCAGAAACGTCACCGTCAAGCCGATCTGGGTTACGCCCAGCGCAAGGTCGGTGAGTACACCGCGAAGATGGCTGCGCATGGATATGCCGCGCCGGCGCGGGCGTAACCCGATCATGAAGGACAGCAGCGCCGGAATCGCAATCGTTGCCAGGATAAAGCCCGTCCACACCCAGGGAGACGCCGCCGGCTGCAGCCACCCCACGATCAACGTCAGGAACGCGGCGGGCGCCGACAGGGTGCGACGGAGGTTGTCGAGCATCTTCCAACGGCCAATCGCGGGAATGACGACAGGGCGGCGTTCTTCTGGCGCTGTCCGGCCGCGCCCGAGAATCCAGGGCAGAAGCTGCCAGTCGCCGCGCGCCCAGCGGTTCTGCCGGGCGGCCGCGGCTTCATAGTGCGAGGGAAATGCTTCAAACAGCTCAATGTCCGTGGCCAGTGCCGCCCGAGCGAAGATGCCTTCAAAGAGATCATGGCTCAGCAGCGCATTGTCCGGCACCTTGCCCGCCAGGGCGGCCTCAAACGCATCGATATCGTAAATGCCTTTGCCGGTGTAGGACCCTTCCAAGAACAAATCCTGGTAGACATCCGAAACGGCCGAGGCATAGGGATCGATACCGCTCGGGCCGGAGAAGGATCTTTGGAAGAGCGAGCCCTCCCGATCTGCGGGGAGCGACGGTGCGATACGGGGTTGCACCACCGCGTAGCCTTCGACGACGCGCCCGGCGCGAGCGTCGAATCTCGGCCGGTTGAGAGGATGCGCCATGGTGCCGACCAAGCGGCACGCAGCGCCACGCGGCAGGCGCGTGTCGGCATCGAGCGTGATGACGTAGCGAACACCCGGCGGTGCTTCCGGGGGCCGCCCCCCGACGGCTATGAACGTGGTGTTGGGCGAGCCGCGCAGAAGCTGGTTCAGCTCATGCAGCTTCCCTCGCTTGCGTTCCCATCCCATCCATGTGCGCTCGCACTCGTTCCAGACACGCCTGCGATGGAAGAGCAAGAAGCGAGCGCCCCCGCCGGACGCGGGGCCATAGCGCTGGTTCAGACGTACGACGCCGTCCACCGCGGCGGCCAGCAGCTCGTCATCACCGGCGAGACTTTCACTCGGTGCGTCCACCCAGTCAGAGAGCAGCGCGAAACGCAGGTCCCCATCGGCATTGGCCAGATAATGGACCTCCAGTCGCTCGACCTGCTCTTCGATTGCATGCTGCGTGGTGAGCAGCGTCGGTACGACCACGATCGTTCGCAAGTCTTCCGATATGCCATTGCGTAACTCCATCCGGGGCAGCGCTCGCGGTCCGAGCAGAGCCATCACCACGCGATTGATGAGTGCAATGGCCAGGTCCGACGCCGGTACTGCGGCGAGAAGACCGAGCAGCACAAGGATCTTCGCGGTGCCGCCCGCCTCACTGGCATACAGCAGCGGCAGCGCCAGGAGCATAGCGGTCACGACAGCAATGGTTCCCAGATAGCCGGGTACCGCGGCTCGGACATACACACGCAGCAGGTAGCGCTTCCAGGAGACGTGATACCCGAGTTCGCGCTCAAAGGCCGGACGTCCTTCCGAGATGAGGTAATAACCGGGCTCCGTGTGCCGGTCCTGGTGTGGCTGTGCGCCGTCGCGCGGCTCAACGCGTGCCTGCTTGGCGCGCTGCACGACACGGTTTGCCACTTCAATTTCCGAGTAGCCCGAGCCCCGCGAGAGATCTTCGATGGCATGGCGGTATTTGTCTCGGGTGGCAAAATCCATCTCGGCGAAGTGGGTGCCGCGACGGAGAATCTCGTCCACCAGGCTGACACTCTCAAAAAAGTCCGGCCAGTCAACGGCAGACATCAAGCGCATGCTGGTGATGATGTTGCGCACGGTGACGCTCATGGCCGCCTGCTGCTGGTGCTCGGCGTGGACAACGTTGTCGGCGGTGGCGCCCTGCGCGGCCAGGCGCTCGTCGAGCCACAGCAGAATGGGGCGCACCTTCGGATCCAGATCGCGCAGGCGCTGGACGAGCTGTACGGCAAACGCCGTCGCCAGAGGCCGGTTCTCAAAGCGGCGGAGGGCTGTCGCCGGGGACACCGGAGACTGGCCGCCTGTACCGAGCAGGCTGTCGGCCAGCCTGTCGGCTTCCTGGCGCGCGGCGCGGCTATGGACGATCCGCTCCGCCAGCCTGCGCAGGTTTTCCACCAGCACCGCGCGCAGCGTGATGGCCACGGCCCACAGCTCACCGATGGTGAGCGGTTGCACGCGCTGGTAGGCCGTCACAAAGCGGCGCAGCAGTTCCGGGTCGAATCGGCTGTCCGTGTGCGCCACGAAGGCCCACGCCACACCGAACACGCGTGGATAGTCCTGCAAGTGACCGGAGGCCAGTTTGGGCAATTGTCGGTAGAAGCCCGGCGGCATGTCGTCGCGGATCTCGCGAAGCTGTTCATCGACGATGTGGAAGTTATCGACCAGCCACTCGGCTGCGGGGGTAATCTCATGCTCCTCCTGAATCGCCCGGGCAATGGCCCGGTAGGACTCCTGCAGCACGCGCCCGTTCTCCAGGACACGCGGAGTGAGCAACCGACCCGCCCTCGATTCGGCGAAAACGATCTGTGCAGCCGCAAGACTTTCAGCGTGCTGCTCGAGGCGCTCGACGCTGAAGAGCTCGGCGCGGATGGGCTCTTCCAGGTCAGGGCCAATGCTGGTGGGTGGTGGGAACGTACTCATCGTGTCTTCAGAACGGCTGTCAATCTGAATCCAGAAATGATGGATGGTGCGCGAGCTCTCGCTCCGTTACAGCGCTATCATCAGCCGAGCCTTGCTGTAGGAGCGCGCCTGGCAGACCGGTAAGCAGCCATTTTAGGCTAATATCCGGGGGGAGTCCATGCCGACTTGAAAGAGGAGCCCAGATGGTCGAAGGCATCCTTTGTTAGAGATCGATGCCGGCACGCTTAACGACCACATGCGGGCGTGTCAGTCGTGGAGGACAATACTCAGCAGCGAGCTGTGCACTTCCATTCCATCCAGTCCACCGTTGTAGTTGATCAGGCCCAATTTGCGGAACCTGTTCATGAAAAAGCTGACTCGTGACCGAGTGGTGCCAACGATCTCCGCCAGCGTTTCCTGGCTGATCTGCGGAATCACCGGTAGCGGTTTGCCTTCCTTCCCGAAGTTGGCCATCAGGAGCAGCACCCGCGCCAGTCGCTTCTCACTGGAGTTGAAGAGCTGATCCACCAGGTCCTCCTCAAGCCGAGTGTTGTGGGAGAGCAGATAGTCAAGGAACAACTCGGAAAAGGCCGGCTCGTCGTGGAGCACCCGGATCATGCCCTGTTTCTCCAGCCGCACGATCTCGCACACGGACATAGCGGCGGCGTTGGCCATGCGCAGCGGCTGGCCCGTCAGGCATCCCTCGCCAAAGAAGTCGCCGGCCCCTATAATGCCGATGACCGCTTCTTTGCCATGTTTGGAGACGACCGTGAGCTTGACCTTGCCGTCCTGGATATAAAAGATGGCGTCTGCCGGGTCGCCTTGCGAAAACACTTTTTGGTTCTTCTGATAGTCGGCAATCGTCCTGCCTTCCCCGACCTTGGCCAGAAACATCTTAGGATCGAAAGACGGTTTTCCATTCGGTTTCATTTCGCGGTCCCTTTCTGAAGCAGGAGTTGGCCAGTGGTATATACCGGCTACGCTACGCTCTCCTGGCTCCGCCGATAAGCAGCACAATCCCTCCGATAAGCGCCAATCCCCCTACAATGGGTGTAAGCGGAATGGTCTCCTTCTTCTCGGACGTGACTTGGAGAGGACCAATGTCAATAACCTTTTCTTGAGTCGTATAGGTGATGCCTTGGTAGGCAAATGCCACGACGCCGAGAATGATGAGCGCGATGCCGAGAATCGTTGCTGATTTCATGAGCACGTCCTTTTCGTGTGAGGCCACACCGAATGCTTCTCCCGAGCGGGCACCAGCACATGTGCAAACCGACGGGGCGTTGCGCGAGGTCATAGGAAAACCATGCTCTGCCCCGCAGCGAGCCTCTCGTCAGACCCGTCCCGTCAGAGCCAGTACGATCAGGACCAAGAGGACGAGGCCCAGTCCACTGGAGGGAAAGTACCCCCAGTTCGCGCTGTGGGGCCAGGTGGGCAGTGCGCCAACGAGCAGCAGAACCAACACGATGATCAAAAGGGTACTCATATCGTTTCTCCTTATCAGAGTTGAAGCCAGCCGGAGGGCGGTTTAAAGCCGCATCGTAAATTTTCAACCCGGCATGACACACACGCAATGGTCTAACCTACCAGCTCCATTGATGGTGGTCTGTTCACAATTGCTCACGCTTTGAATTTATTTCAGGAGGGGACAGGTCAGCTGCGTGACGCTATCTAAGTGGGGCAGTACAAAACCTCGTCATATCGGCTTCCGCGCATAGGCCGCAGCCGCGAAACTCAAGCCTCTCATCTAGCGGTGAGACGACTTCCACCACGGTTCACACATCTTTTCCTGTCCCCTTCCAATTGAGCGACATGGAGAAGAGAGAACTTTGGAAACCAGCCAACAGACAACACCGATCACGGCGAGCCCCTCTATGAGACCAACAGTGAGTTCCATGGTCTTCACCTCACTTTGCCAAACGCCATGCCTATGGATGATGCCGACGTCGACGCTCTAACTTAACAGCTCCATCGTGTGCTGTCTGGTCAATATTGCTCACAATCTGTGAATATAAACGTTTCATTTCGCCGACTGGCCTTCGTGGGAACAGAGACTTAAAAGGGATAGATCACGCCGAAGTTAATGCTGAACTGTTGCGTAGAGTCGTTTGACGTAGTGCCGAGGAAAATACCGCCGCTGTTCAGCATCTCATTGGCTCCTCTTGCTCCATACGTATGCTCGGCCGTAACCATGGCAAAGCCAATCCACCGCGACGGGAATTCATACCGCAGAGGAATGGTCGCATCGACATACTGACGCAACGGTAGCCGTAATACATCACCGTCTGCTGTGCGGATCTTCGTCGGACCAGCAATTGGCATCTTGAAAGCGATTTCAGAACTTACGCTCAAACGGCGCGTCAGGCCCCAATCGCGCCGTAGACCGATCGCGCCATAGAGCTGGCCGGATTCCTCTCCCAGCGCCGAATTCATGATTCCGCTCCAGCCACGATAACCAATCCCGACGAATGGAGTCACGGCGACGAATGCCAGGAGAGTCCGGCTCGTCCAAAGATCGCCATACATGTCTTCACTGGCCCACATGCCTTCCGGCATGACATTTCGAAAAGAACGGCTTAGGCGCATGTTCTCGCCTGCAGTCAGAGTGTTCGGTGAGATGCGATCAGAAAACCGTACATAATGTCCTGTTAACCCTTGGCGTGTCGGCGCGACTCCACTGTCAGGGATGACAGTATCCAGGATTGGAACAGAAAAATGCGCAGTGTCTCGGTAAGAGAACAGCGCTGATGAACTGTCAAGGCGTAGGTCGGACTGAAGGGGCTCCCCGGCAGAAGCAATGGATGCTGCCGTGAGAAGGAGGAAGCCGACTCCAAGGAAGGAAGAGCGGATGTCTATATGGAGTAGCTGCGGCTCTTTTCTGTGTTCCATGACCGTAGTCCTTCACGTGCGTGACGCTACCCCTATATGAGCAACGTGGATGCCTAGGAGGAACCTTGTCTTGCCGTCAGGTAGGTATTCGTGAGTTGTTCGGTCTTGTCATGATCCTTATTAGAGGAAACATCACACGCGAGACCACAGCTACGTGCAAATTTGTACAATCACTAACAGCTCCATCGTGTGCTGTCTGGTCAATATTGCTCACAATCTGTGAATATATTGAGTGGGGTGCGGGCAGGTTCCGACTATTCTACCTCTCGAAGCTGCTGTCTTACGGTCTCGACCTTTTTTTGAGTGCCCGGAGCGCGTTCAAGTAGCTTTAACGCTTGCTGAAACTCTCCTTTTGCTTCGGCTTTGTGCCCTAGCCTCTGAAGCACGACCCCCAAGCCAACGTGCGCGGCAACGTGGTCCGGGTTGAGGCGCAGGGCCGTGCGATACTCGTCGAGGGCCTCGTTAAGATCGCCTTGGGCGGCGAGCGCATTCCCCAGGTTCGTGTGCGCGGCAACGTGGTCCGGGTTGAGGCGCAGGGCCGTGCGATACTCGTCGAGGGCCTCGTTAAGATCGCCTTGGGCGGCGAGCGCATTCCCCAAGTTCGTGTGCGCGGCAACGTGGTTCGGGTTGAGGCGCAGGGCCGTGCGATACTCGTCGAGGGTCCCGTCGAGATCGCCTTGGGCTTTGAGTGCGATCCCCAGGTTCGTGTGCGCGTCAACGTCGTATGGGTTGAGACGCAGGGCCGTGCGATACTCGACAAGAGCCCCGTCGAGATCGCCTTTGGTTAAGAGCGCACTCCCCAGGTTATTGTGCGCGGCAACGTCGTTCGGGCTGAGGCGCAGGGCCGTGCGAAACTCGGCGAGAGCCCCGTCGGGATCGCCTTGGGCGGCGAGCGCAGTTCCCAGGTTATTGTGCGCGGCAACGTGGTTCGGGTTAAAGCGCAGGGCCGTGCGATACTCGGCAATGGCCCCGTTAAGATCGCCTTGGGCTTTGAGTGCGATCCCCAGGTTATTGTGCGCGGCAACGTCGTTCGGGTTGAGGCGCAGGGCCGTGCGATACTCGGCAATGGCCCCCTCCAAGTCGCCTTTGGCTTGGAGCGCGATTCCCAGGTTAAGGGGCGCGGCAATGTGGTTCGGGTTGAGGCGCAGGGCCGTGCGATACTCGGCGAGGGCCCCGTCCAGATCGCCTTTGGCTAGGAGCGCAGTTCCCAGGTTATTTCGCGCATCAACGTCGTTCGGGTTGAGACGCAGGGCCGTGCGATACTCGGCAATGGCCCCGTCCAGATCGCCTTGGGCGGCGAGCGCAGTCCCCAGGTTAAGGGGCGCGGCAACGTGGTTCGGGTTGAGGCGCAGGGCCGTGTGAAACTCGGCAAGGGCCCCCTCCAGGTCGCCTTTGGCTTGGAGTGCAGTCCCCAGGTTCGTGTGCACGGCGACGTCGTTCGAGTTGAGGCGCAGGGCCGTGCGGTACTCGGCGAGGGCCCCGTCGAGATCGCCTTTGGCTTTGAGTACAGTCCCCAAGTTCGTATGCGCGGCATGGTCGTTCGGGTTGAGGCCCAGGGCCGTGCGGTACTCGGCGAGGGCCCCGTCGAGATCGCCTTTGGCTTGGAGTGCATTCCCCAGGTTCGTATGCGCGGCAACGTCGTTCGAGTTGTGGCGCAGGGCCGTGCTAAATTCGGCGAGGGCCCCGTCCAGATCGCCTTTGGCTTGGAGCGCAGTTCCCAGGTTCGTGTGCGCATCAACGTCGTTCGGGTTGAGACGCAGGGCCGTGCGATACTCGGCAAGGGCCCCGTCCAGATCGCCTTTGGCTAAGAGTGCAGTCCCCAGGTTATTGTGCACGGCAACGTCGTTCGGGTTGAGACGCAGGGCCGTGCGATACTCGGCGAGAGCCCCCTCGAGATCGCCTTTGGCGGCGAGCGCACTCGCCAGGGAAGTGTGCACGTCCGCGTTGTTCGGGTTGAGGTCCAGGGCACTACGATATTCGACAATGGCCCCGTCGAGATCGCCTTTTCTGTGGAGTGCAACTCCTCGGTTGTAATGATCAGCATCATTCTCTGACTTTTGCTCGGTTTGAACAGAACCATTCAGTCCGGCGCCGCTTTGACAGCCTGCGAAGCTGAATAAAGCCAGCGCAACCGCAAGGACGAAATAGCAAACCAAGCGTCGCGCCATTGTTGACCTCTCCGTCCCAGGTTTTCTTGCCAATGAAAGGAAACTGCCGCAGCAGGCTTTCTACCGGGCCTGGATCAGTTGCTCGCGCTGGATGAAATACGAGTTGCGGAGGTCTTTGTACAGGGGCTCTTCCATGTTCTGGTCTATCTCCAGGCGCAGCCCCCGGTTATTGACATACGCCACGGTATCTTTTGCCAAGCCTCCTGCAAATGGTATCGGAACGAGGACCGAGAACGGGCTCAGCCCGAT
>Ga0207646_10002489_pt1 | contig 21759 bp, 17 predicted proteins | sample KBSK5502metaG_FD_184343 | JGI IMG/M metagenome (GOLD analysis project Ga0207646, IMG submission 184343) | Corn, switchgrass and miscanthus rhizosphere microbial communities from Kellogg Biological Station, Michigan, USA - KBS K5-50-2 metaG... | ecosystem: Host-associated > Plants > Roots >... | reverse complement strand
GGTCGTTGATCTTTGTCAACGTTGATTGTGTTTGGCTATTTCCAGTCCGGCGGTGGCTGGAATCAGAATGCGCGATTTGCGATGGTTCGCGCCGTGGTGGAGCGCGCGGAGCTTACCATCGACTCTTACTTGATTTATGTTAGAGCGAAACCAGATCCGAGCACGGAGTTACGGCGCATTTTAATAACCAACGCTGAATATGAAATAAACGGCGAGCGATGGCTGCTGATGTGGCCTACAAAAGGCGGAGAATTTTCTTCTGTCAAAAACAACTCAGACGGAACCCGTGTCGCTGGAGATTATTGTCCTGTCAACAATAGCGTGCAAGGGACAATTGCCGCGATCGATCGCTCCACAAAGGTGATCGAAGTGGAGGACACACATCACGTTCGGATTCCCATTGTCTTTTCTAGCGCGACAAAAATTCAACGAGAGGACGCGTCAATTTCTTGGGACTCCTTGAATGAGGGTGATCCAGTGCAAGTCTTTTGCGGGCTTGATCGAGCGGGCAGAGTCGAAGCGAAGACGATCAAGTCAGTAAGCACGCAGCCCCGGCCGTTGATTGCCTTCAAGGATTTAGGGCCTGTGGCGGCAAGCGGAGATGTCGCTTTTTATCATGGGCACTTTTATCCGAACAAAGCTCCCGGGACGTCATTCGTCGCGTTGCCTGCTTACTGGCTTCTCTTTCACCTTGAGCAAATAATCGGCGCGAATCCTGACGATTGGTGGACGTTAACAATCAACGCGTGGCTTACGTCGTTGTTTAGTGTTGGAATAATTTCAGCACTGGGCGCGGCATTGTTTTTTCAACTCGCCCTTGAATTCTCGAAAGGAGATTGTGGCACAAGCTTGGTCGCCGTTTGGATTTTTACATTGGGCACCATGTTCTTTCCCAACGCGACTTTGTTTTACGAACATAATCTTATCGCCGTTGCCTTACTCGCGTCTTTTTATCTGTTGTATCGCGTTAAAACCGCCGAATTGCTCAATCCACCGGCGAATCGCCTAACGAAACCAGCTGTCGTCCGCGTTTTTCTAGCCGGCCTGTGCGCCGGCTGGGCCGCTATCACAAACTACATCTTTGTCGCCGTCGTTCTTTTTCTAGCAGCTTATCTTTTCTTCTCCATCAACCGAAAGCTTGCCCTGCTGTGGTTTGCTCTCGGTTTGCTCGGGCCACTTCTATTGATTTGCACCTACAACGCTGTTTGTTTCGATACGCCTTTCACCACCAACTACCACTACCAAAATCCGACCTTCGAAGGCAGTGCTGGTCACTTTCTTGGCGTCTTTAATCTACCGCGCGGAGATGTCATGCTCGCGATTCTTTTTTCTCCGTTTCGCGGCCTTTTCTTCACCGCTCCGGTGCTGATCATGTCGATCTTCGGTCTTTTTGCGTGGACCCGCGATCCGGATCTGCGCATTGAGGCTTATTTAATCTTGGCGATCTTTCTCTTTTGCATTTGTTGGAACAGCAGCTTTAACGGTTGGGACGGCGGAGTGACAGCAGTGGCGCGTTATCTCGGGCCAACCATTCCGTTCTTAGCACTCGGCACTTTGTATTGCCTCGCCCGGTTCTCTAAGACCACTGTCGGGTTAGCCGCCATTTCCGCCGCCATGATGTTCTTCATAACGGCGGTCGACCCCCAGCCACCGCTTGGAACTGGAGCCGCTATGGTTCTGGATAAGCCGCTCTGGCAGTACAATCCGGTCGCGGATTACGAGCTGCCGGTATTCCTTAGTCGAAAACCGACGCCGTTGCTCCGCCAACAAGAAAATCAGGTGCTCCATTATTATGATCTGCAACTGGCGCGCGAAGGCTGGCCGCAACCTGCGCGTACCGAGGAACTCAATCGAATCAACACCGAATTGGATCGAAAAATCGCGGCGGGCGAGCCTGCGCCGCTATTGCTTGCCCGCACCAGAAAAGATCCCGAAGAAGAATATCTGGTCGGGGATTCCGAACTCACCGCTCCGATTGGGCCCGTCTCAGCGCATAGTTTCGGCGTTTACGGTAACTGGAGCGATGACGGCTTCGGCAAACCCGGATCCGAGCAAACGCGTTGGAATTCTTTCAACATCGGTGAAGTATTATTTCCGGAGAGTCGCTGGAGCCTTCTTCCCCTGTTCGTCGTAGTGGGATTCGCGGCTTGGCGAATGGCGATCATGGTGGGTGCGGCTAAATCGACCGCTCGCACATAACATTCTTTTGCTTCAACCCTGCCGCGGCCGGTAATAGTTATTCAAAATGCGTGGCAAAAACCGTTTTCGGCCTTTTCTTTCCCGTCTCGTGGCCCTCACTTCCGTACGCAGCGAGACGATTCGCTGCGTTGAATTTGTCGTCGCGATAATATTGTCGATCTTTGCCGTGGTGTTGTTAGGCGTACGGGCGACGCACGCCGGTCCGTTATGGCGCGATGAATGCGATTCGGTAGCGACTGCAACGCTGTCGAGCCTTTCAGAACTGCTGCGCTACTTCCAATTCGATTCCTTTCCGCTGCCGTTCCTTCTGACCTTGCGCGGATACATAGCAGTCGTCGGAAACACGGACCCAAGTTTGCGCCTGTTCGGCGCGCTCATCGGCATGAGCCTGCTCTTGGTCGGCTGGTGGGGCGCACGTCGTTTGCGCCTCGGTGTACCGCTAGTTTTTCTAACGCTTGCTGTTCTCAATCCCTCATTTCTCGTGTGCGGCACTACCGTCCGCGGCTATGGCATCGGCAGCGTAATGATTGTGTTTGCTTTTGCGGCGACAGCGAACTTTCTCGCCCACCGAACGAAGCGAAATGCGTTACTCATGTGCATCGGGTTTCTTGCTGCGGTGCAATCTCTCGTTAGCAACACCGTGCTCGTGTTCGCCATTTGTCTGGCCGCCGTTGGCGTCTGCTTAGTGCGTGGCCATCGCAAAACGGCGGTATTTGTCATGACGGCACTAGCCATCGCAGCATTATCGTTTCTGCCCTACGTCGCGACCTATTTCAAAATGGGGTGGCATGTCTTGTTACAGACTAACGTCAGTGTAGTCGCGTTGTGGGACGTATTCCGGAACTCGTTAGGCGCACGCAATTCTGTGACAGCAGCGGCGTGGGCGGGATTACTATCGATTGCCGCGATCTCCTGGATCTTGCGCATTGCAAAGGGCGCCGCTTCGGGGTTAGCGGCTTTCGCGTTGCTCGCCGCCGTTCTCTCGCTCGTCGGCAGTTTCGTTTTCCTCAAAATGCTCAGCTACACGCCTCAGGTATGGTACTTCCTTCCGTTCATCTGTTTACTGGCCGGCGGGATTGATCTGGCCTATCCGACGTTTGCTTCGATTCGTGTCGTTCGGCTGGTCTTGTGTGTCGTTGCCGTTACGGGAACTTGGTGGTCGAATTGGCCCGTTCTCATCGAGCGGCAATCAAATGTCGATCTTATCGCGAACTGGTTAGGCTCGCGAGCCCAGACCGGAGATCTCATCGTCGTCAATCCCTGGTTTTTTGGTGTCTCGTTCAATCGCTACTATCACGGTGCCGCCCCGTGGGTCACCGTTCCGATCTTAAGCGACCGGCGAATCCATCGTTACGATCTGATGCGGGAGAAAATGTCTGAACCGGATCCGTTAGCGGATCTCAGGCCGACAATCGAAAGCACATTGCGGAACGGGGGGCGCGTCTATCTTGTGGGCGGCGTGCAACTGGTGAGCGAAGGCGAACGGGTACTCGTTCTGCCGCCCGCGCCGCAAAGTCAATACGGCTGGAGTTATTTGCCCTACGTCATCGCGTGGTCGCAGCAATTAGCGGCGTTTTTGCAAGCGCATGTGCAAACCAGTGCCGAGGTCCCGCAACTCACTGACCGCGTAAACTCGCCAGAAAACATTCCCCTTTGGCAAGTCGCCGGCTGGCACGACTGATCACACTGTCGTTCCAACCAGTTGTCATCCTATCGGCTCGCCGTTAATTTCGTCGGCAACGAAATGGCGCACGCCGCAACACCTCGCTCAAAAGCGACATAGTCATGACTGTCGCTGACAAGCAGTGGATCGATCGGATTTTGGGACCATGGCTGCTCGTCCTGCTGCGGCCGTTCGTTCGCCTCGCCGGAAAAATTCTTCGTCGCGATCACGCGACCACGCCGCGCGGCGAAATCGTCTTCATCAAATTGCTCGGCGGCGGCAGTCTCCTGATTGCGTTGCCGGCGCTCCTTGGCGTTCGGCAAACTTTTCCGCACTGCAAGTTAACGATCGTTTGCGCGTCGCCGGTCGCGCCGTTCGCCGAGCTCATTGGAATCTTCGATCGAATCGACGTCCTCAACGATCGACGCGGAGTTTTTGCGTTAATCGCAAGCGCTGCGCGAATTTTATTCGCGCTACTCCGGCGGCGCGTCGACACGGTTGTCGATCTTGAGGTTTATTCGCAGCTCAGCACGGTGTTCGGATTACTCACGTTGGCACGCAACCGAATCGGCTTTTACGTCGCGAACACTTATTGGCGCCGAAATATTCTGACTCATCTCGTCTTCTTCAATCGCGCTCGCGGCGTCTTCCACTTTTATAACGCAATGGCGCGTTTGCTTGGCGCGAAACCGGCAGGCCGGACTGATGTGCGCGCGCGCTTGCTTGCGCGCAGTGGTCGAGCGCCGGCCGCCGGTGAATATTTTGTCGTCGGCGCCGGATGCTCGGACTTTGCCTCCGTCCGCCTTCTCCCAACCGCGGAATGGTCGGCTTACGCGAACGCGCATCGCGCGGAGTTAATCGGCAGGCACTGGGTTTTTCTCGGCGCGAAATCCGATCGGTCGCTTTCTGAAGAAATAGCAAACGCGCTACGCGAAGCAGTCGGCACCGATTTCGTTTATGAAAATCGGTGCGGCGAATTTTCGCTCAGCGAATCGGTCGCCTGCATTGCCGGCGCAAAACGCTTTTTCGGAATCGACTCCGCACTTCTCCACGCGGCTCGCGCACTCGGTGTCCCGAGCGTCAGTTTTTTTGGGCCGACGAATCCGGTTACGCTTCTCGAACCAATTGAAGATTACATCGAAGAAGTTCATTATCGGCCGCCGATCTGTTCGCCTTGTCTTCACGTAACGCAGATCCCGCCCTGCCGGGGCCGAAACGTTTGCATGCAACTCTTCACGCTCGATGATGTCCCGTTCACGCCGTGGTGCGAGGACAGTTCGGGCAAGAGTTTGCTGCCAGCCGAAATGGACTGATGCCGGAAAATCTCCAAACGCGACTGCGGAACGCAGCCGCGCTCAACGCGAGCCCGTGGATTTCGGCTTTCGCACTCGTTGCAGGCGCTGTGGTCGCGCGGCTTCTGATTTTTCTCGCGCCGGCAACCGGCAACGATGTCGAAAAAGCGAAAGCGCTCGGAATCGTGAGCGTCTCGATTCTCGCGGGACATTCCAAATCGGCGGACTCGGCCGCTTATTTCTTGGCAATGGCAGGAGCGATCGCGACGAGCGTTGCGATTTGGATAATCTGGACGCTGCGCGCCGGTCGAGACGCATCGCGTGAAACAACGACGACGACGACGGTGTCTTTGACAGTTCCGCGCGCAAAAGTTTTTGAGATCGCGATTGTGACATTGATCGCGTTCGCCCTGTTTGGACATTTTTGGAATGGACGCGCCGCGACCGTTAGCGCGTGGTCCACGCTAAGTGAAGAAGGCGAAATGCTCGCCTGGGTCGATACCGTTCTTCGCGGCGGAGCTTTGTGGCGCGATACATTTTGCCTCTACGGACCGCTGTCGGTTTGGTCCGTCGCAGCGCTGTTTTCTGTTTTTCATCCGTCGCTTGGATTGTGGCGCCTCTGGATCTTCGCTTTGAATCCGCCGGCGATAATCGCCGCTTATTTTTTATTGCGCGCCACAACTCGCACCCGAATCGCTGCCATCGCCGGCGCGCTCGCGTTCGCGCTTTTTTCCGGCTCGGCAATTCCGGCGATGAGCTGGTCACTGCTTCGTGTTGGACTTGCGCTGGCCGCGATTGCGACGCTCACACGTGCGCTCGATCGCAGAAAAAACGGATGGTTCGTCGGCACCGGCGCACTGCTCGGCACCGCATTCTTGTACAGTCAGGAGATTGGGATCGCGTCCGGATTGGCCGTCGCCGTTGTCCTGATTCTCCAACCAAATCAAAGAACGATGTCGATCTTATGGACAGCGCTCGGGGGCGCGGTCGTAATCATTCCAGCTCTCGTTTATCTCATGGCGACGCACGCGCTTGGGGCCACCGTTGAAAATTTATTTCTCTTTCCGCGCGTTCGCGTGCTCGGCTTTGCCGCATTTCCTTTTCCGCGCTTCGCACTGAATACTGAATCGCTCCGGGCCTACTTCGTGCCGGCAGTGCTCGTTATCTCCGCCTTTTTTACGGCGAAGAAATTGTTGCGCGGCTTTCGCGATGCACGCGGCTTTGCCGAGCTCGCGCTCTTTATCTTTGGCGCGTTGCTGTTTACTGCCGCCTTGTCCCGTCCCGATTATCCGCATTTCTCTTTCGTCGCGCCACCGGCGCTGATGCTACTTGCCGGTCTGCTTGAAAGCGCTTGTTTCGCGATTCGATTACCGAATCGCGGCATCATCGCAATCGTCGGGGTTGTCGCCGCCGCAGTTGCGCTTTTGCCATGGATGCCGATGGCGCAACAGACGTTGCGCTCATTAATCGAACCGCCCTCTGGCCGAACGCTCGATCTCCCGCGCGGCGGCAGCGCGCTTTTGCCGGACGATTTCGCGACCGATCTCGAACAACTCACGCGCGCCATCCAATCGCGCACTGCTCCGAACGAGCCGTTTTGGGTTTTTCCGAACGAGGCGCTTCTTTATTTTTTGGCTGACCGTCCGCAACCAACTCACTTCCCGCTCGCAATTTTCGCGATTACTCGCGAACAACGTGAACAACTGATTGCGGATCTTGAGCGCACCCGGCCCCGATGGGCGATCTTCTATCGCGACGCGCCCGATGATGACGGGATTCCCTACACCGTCGCGATGCCGGAGATCGTCGCGTACGTGAACGCAAATTACGAAATCGAAACGAACATCGGCGCTTTTGCGCTAATGCGGCGCCGCTGATCGGCGGTCTACTTCTTTTTGAAAACTTCCACCGCGTCCCAAGTTTCGTCCGGTGGTGTTTGTTCGTACTCGAGCGAGCGCTCGAGATACATTTTTGCAAGGCTGTCGTCTGGATAAAATTCGAGGAAACGAGAAAACAAAATCTTCGCTTCTTTGAAATCGCGCTTTCGGAATTTGCCAAGCGCGTCTTCGTAAACGTCCAGCCATTTCAAAAATTCCGGGTCGACATCGTCCTTGCGCGCAGCAATCACCGTGAAAAGCTCAACCGGTCTGGTTGTTCCTTTGGGTTGCGCCAGTGCAACCGGTCGCAAATAAAATTCATCTCGCACCAGCTCTGCCGCGCTCGCGCCGATTAAAATGTCGACCTGATATTGACGCGTGAGCGCTTCCAATCGCGACGCGACATTCACCGCATCGCCGATCACCGTCGGATCGAGTCGTTCGTGCGGCTCGTAGGAACCGATGTTACCGACGATCGCGTCGCCGTGATTAATCCCAACACCAAACGCGAGCGGATCAATACCCTCGGCGCGCCAAGCGTCATTCAATTTCACCATTACCCGTCGCATCCCGACAGCGGCGCGCACTGCCGCCTTCGCATCCGCCGCCGCTCCGTGACTGCTCACGTTTCCCCAAACCGCCATGATCGCGTCGCCGATAAATTTATCGAGCGTGCCGCCATTATCGAAAACCATCGGCACCATCGTGCTAAGATAACGGTTGAGCTGCGAGACCAACGCAGCCGGATCTGCTCGTTCGGACAAACCTGTGAATCCGACCAAGTCCGAAAACAAAACCGTGACTGGTTTGCGGGAACCGAGCATCGAGCTATAAAAGCCGCCGGGATTGTCGAGAATTTCCCGGACGATATTTTTCGAAACGTAACGTTCGAGTGTTCGGCGAGTGCGCAATTTTTCCAATCGCTCGAGCAAGTATTCGAAACCCAGCCCGGTGAGCCCGCTCGTGAGAAAAGCGCTCACCGGCGGCACGACCATCAGCAACAAGCCGACGCGATCGTAAAGAAGTCGCGCTAGACCAAAATACGCTGCGGCCATCCCGAGCAACATCACAAACGCCAGAAAGGGCCGGCGCAAAAACGCCACGACCGTCCACGCGCTGAGTCCGCCTAACAATACCAAAACGAAATCGAGGTTGATCGGCGTCTCGGAAAGAAATTCGTGGTCGAGCGTGGCCGCGAGCGCGTGCAAATGCATCGCCGCCCCCCAAAGTCGCGTATTGACCGGTGTAGCGACAACGTCGTGTACAATCTCCGCCGACGAACCGACCATAACGACCTTGTTCTTAAAAAATCTCCCATCGTCATAGTTGCTGTGCCATGTCGCCGGAAGGAAGACCTCGTACAACGGGCGCGGGTAGTAGGCTTCGATGGATCCAAAGCGGATCGCGTGAGCATCAATGTCCGACGGCACGGCATCGGCGCGGCCCAGCTTCGCGGCAGCTCTTGCAACAAATGACGTATAAATTTTCTCGCTCTCATATTCAGGTTGATCGGCCAGCCAGCGGTCGGAAACGTGAAACCGCACGCGCCGAACAACCCCATCAAGGTCGCGCCAGTAAATTATGAAGCCGACTCGATCATCATCCTCCTGCGGCGCTGGAATCAGCGTTTTGCTTGGTAGAACCAGTTCAAAGCTATGCTGATCGTCAAAATTGCACGCAATCACCACTCGGTCGCGATACTTGTCCAAGGCGGCCTGAAATGCGGGATCTGCATCGGTGTTCGCGCCGAATACGATGTCGAACATCACGAGGCGCGCGCCGGCGCTGAAAAGTTTATCCATCAGCAACGCCCAAACTTCACGCGACCATGGATACGGATGCGCGGCCATTAATCGCAGCGCCGGATCCTGAGCAATCTCGTCCGGACTAACCGCGTCGAGGATCAACGATTGCTGATCGATCCCGAGAAAAACAAAATCTGAATGCGTCGCCGTTTTTCTGCCCTCTTTTCGCAGCACGTCTGCGAAACTGCGTTCGCCGCTCCAAACAGTCGAAAGAAACGGCGCGCCGGGAAAAAAGTGGGCCAGCTCGACCAGGCCGGTCCAAAAAACGACGATCAGGCTCAGGATTAACAACCGATGCCGGCCAAGCCAATGCACGAACGCATTCTAACAAAGAATGCGAAATGACGAAGCACGAATGACGAAACGCGTATCGATGCTTGATTCGTCATTCGGCCGTCGGGCTTCCTTCGTCATTCGTCATTTGTCATTCGTCATTTTCCCGCTACCTTTCGCCCTCCGAAAGGTTCGGAACGTCTTTCCACCTGTGCCGCGGTTGCGGCACTTATCAGCGAGCGAGGTCGGAAAGATCGACAATTAAACGAACAGCACGCTGACAGAGGAGTCGTGCCCCGCCATGGCGGGGCCGGATAACAACAAATGCCAAGAGCCACTAATGCGCCGGCCAGCCGCGCGCGACGCAAGCGCGTCATCAAATCCGCCAAAGGCTTTCGCGGACGCAGATCGAAACTATTCCGTTACGCCAAAGACGCGACGATGAAGGCCAAGTATTGGTCCTATCGCGATCGCAAAACCCGCAAGCGCACATTCCGCTACTTGTGGATCCAACGGCTCAACGCCGCCGCGCGCGCGAATGGATTAACTTACAGCCGTTTCGCCGAAGGTTTGAAAGCCGCCGGTATCGGACTCGATCGCAAAGTTCTCGCCGACATCGCGGTCAACGACGCGAACGCGTTCAAAGCGATTGTCGAACAAGCCAAGAGCGCGCTCGACGAAAAGTCGAAGTCGAAGAAGAAAGCAGCCTAGCCTGATTTCTGTCCTTTGACAGAATGGACAGAATTTATTCTGTTTCATTTTGTTCATTCTGTCGGAAATCTCTTAACCGATGGCTCATCCGCTGGAACAACTCCGCGACGACGCGCTGCGCGAGATCGAATCCGCGGGCGACGAGCAATCGCTCGAAGCCGCACGCGTGAAATATCTCGGGCGCAGCGGCAGCATTTCCGCCTGGGGCGAGCAGATGAAATCGCTCTCGAAGGAGGAGAAGCCGATTGTCGGGAAGTTGCTCAACGAAGTCCGCACCGCTGTTACCACGGCGATCGAAACGCGCGCGCAACAATTCCGTTCGCAAAAAGAATCCGCGTCACTCGGCAAGATCGACATCTCGCTACCCGGCACGCCCCACGAGATCGGCGCGCTCCATCCGCTCACCCAAATGTGGGAGCGTTCGATCGAAATTTTCCGACGCATGGGGTTCGCGCTGGCGGATGGACCGGACATCGAGGACGAATGGCATTGCTTCGACGCGCTGAACACGCCGCCCGAACATCCCGCGCGCACCGAGCAGGACACATTTTATTTGCCGGACGGCCGCCTGCTGCGGACGCACACTTCGACCGTCCAAATCCGTACGATGCAAGCTCAGAAACCTCCGATCCGCGTGATCTCGCCCGGCGCGGCTTACCGTAACGAGGAAATCGATGCGACTCACGCCGCGCAGTTTCACCAAATCGAAGGACTTTATGTCGATGAAAACGTCAGCGTCGCGGACTTGAAAGGCGCGCTCGAATTTTTCATGCGCGAACTGTTTGGCCGCGGAACCGAAGTCGAATTCCGGCCGCATTTTTTCCCCTTCACTGAACCGAGCCTTGAATGTTACGTGAAATCGAAAGCGCTCAAAGGCGGCGAGCAATGGATCGAGGTCGCCGGTTCGGGCGTTGTGCATCCGGCCGTTTTCGAGCAGGTCAACAAAGCGCGCGGCGACAAAGCTTACGATCCAGAAAAGTGGAGCGGCTATGCCTTCGGCCTCGGCATGGATCGCCTCGCCATGATCTTGTTCGACATCCCTGATCTTCGTCTTTTTGCGCAAAACGATTTGCGGTTTCTTCGTCAGTTCGCATGAAATTTTCGGTCAACTGGCTGCGTGATTTTGTCGATCTTCCAAAAAATCCGGAGGAGATCGCCGATTTGTTGACGCGTGCCGGCGTCGAAACAAAAAACATCGAAACCCGCGGCGCGAAGATCGACAATGTGATTGTTTCGCAAGTCAACACGTCATCGCGTCATCCCAACGCGGATCGTCTGACGGTTTGCGAAGTGAACGATGGCAGCGCCACCAAACGCCAGATCGTTTGCGGCGCGACCAATTACAAAGTGGGCGACAAAGTTCCGCTCGCACTTCCTGGAGCGAAGTTACCGAACGGCACCGAGATTCGAAAAAGCAAACTCCGCGGCGTCGAGAGCGAAGGAATGCTTTGCAGCGCGATCGAGCTCGGACTCGGCTCGGACGCTGCCGGCCTTTTGATTTTATCGCCCGAAGCAAAAATCGGTGCGCCGATCTCCGATTTGTTTCCAAGCGACACAATTCTCGATGTCGAGATCACGCCGAACCGCGGCGATTTGCTCAGTCATTTTGGTCTCGCGCGCGAAATCGCCGCGCTCACCGGAAAGAAACTGAAATCAACGCCGTGCGACACGAAGATCGAAACCCGGAAAACCGGCGTGGCGATTACGTCGACGCGCGAGTGTCCATTTTTTTCCGCGCGAAAGATCGACAACGTGAAAGTTGGTCCGAGTCCGCAATGGTTGCGAGCGAAGATCGAGAGCGTCGGAATTCGCTCGATCAACAACATCGTCGACATCTCCAACTTCGTAATGCTTGAGCTCGGTCAGCCGACGCACGCGTTCGATGCCGATAGATTAAAAGGCGCTATCAACGTGCGGCTCGCGCGCGATGGCGAAAAATTTCTCGCGCTCGATGGGAAGACTTACGCATTGAAAAAAGAAATATGCGTCGTCGCCGATCAGGAACGTGCGGTTGGAATAGGCGGCGTAATGGGCGGCGAGGAAACCGGCGTGACCAGTTCGACAAAGAATATTTTGCTCGAGGCTGCTTACTTTTTGCCGGCAAGTATTCGCAAGACTGCGCGCGAATTGAGTTTGCCCAGCGACGCAAGTTACCGATTCGAGCGCAGTGTCGATCCCGAAATGGTTTTGCGAGCGTCGCACCGCGCGACGGAATTGATTCGGGAAATCGCGGGCGGAACGCCGACAAAAGAAATCAATGTCGCCGGCAAACTGCCTTCGAATCCGGCGGATGTTTCGCTGAGTTATGAGAAGTGTGATCGCGTGGTTGGAATCGCAATCAAGCCGAAAACGGTCGATGAAATTCTCACCCATTTCGGTTTGAAGAAAACCAGCGCGGCGAAATTCATGAAATGGAAAATCCCGAGTTACCGCCGGGATTTGCAACGCGATGTGGATCTTATCGAAGAGGTTGTTCGCGCGTATGGCGCGAACAAGATTCCCGGCGTGGAGCGCGGGCGGTATTCGCCGTCGAGCGCGGCCGATCATGCCCACGACTTCGAATCGTCATGGCGAAACCGGCTGGCGGCTGCCGGTCTGAATGAAGTGCGAACTTCAAAATTGTTACCGCGCGAACGATTCGCGTTCAGCGAGAGTGCGATCGAACTGCGCAACCCGCTGAGCGAGGACGCTGTCGCGTTGCGTCCAAGTATTTTGGCGGGGCTACTCGCGGTTCTCGATCGAAACATTCGCGCGGGCGCCGAACGCGTCGCCATTTTTGAAATCGGCCGCACGTTCATTCCGCCGACCGCGAAAGAAGAACGCCATCTCGGCGTTTTGCTTTGGGGCAATGTCGCCGCCGCCGCCGATTGGCGATCGCAAATGAATCGCCGTCTCGATCTGTTCGATCTAAGAGGCGCACTCGAGGTTGTTGTTCGAAATTTGTCATTTCGCGCAGGGAAGTTTCCCGATCTCGTCTTGCCGGTCGACATCTATTCGGGAAATCAAATGATCGGCTTCGGCGGACAGCTGTCCGCGGCCAAATCGAATGCGCCGGGTCCCGTCTTCGTTGCCGAACTGCATGCGGATCTTCTTTTGAAGCCGGAGGAGGCGGCGAAAAAGTTTCGCGAGATCGAAAAATTTCCGGCGGTGACTCGCGACATTGCGATGATCGTGCCGGAAGAAATTTCCTGCGAAGAAATTTTGCACGCGATCGAAAAACCGCGCGAGCCGCTCTTGGAGAGCGTTGAATTGTTCGACTTGTTCACCGAAAAAATTGGAGAGGCGCGAAAGTCGCTCGCATATCGATTGACATATCGAGACCGGAGTCGCACACTGACCGGTGAGGAAGTGAATGCAGCGCACGCGAAAATTCGCGAGCGATTGCGGAGCGACCTCGGCGCAGAATTGCGCGAGTAGTTCTTTGAGATTGAGAGCCGCTCGTTGAGGGTTGGGAAGGAAACCAGTGCTTTCCGCTCAACTCTCTACCAGCGGCTTTCGAATTTACCCTGCGATGTTCGAGAATGAGGTGACGTCCCCGAACCGATAGTTGACGAAATATAGGAGGCTTGGTTGGTGCGGAGAATGACAGGCCTTTATTGGAAGTCAGATTCCGCAGCGACGGTCATCCGCCGTTTACCGAAAGGGAACGGGAGATTCACCTGAACGGCACCTGTGGGGTAAAATTTTAAAACCCGAATCGAGAAATCGGTTCGGGTTTTTTCATGCTCATGCTCGTAATCGTGCTCGTCCTCGAAAAACTCGATCACGAGCAGGAGCATGAGCACGATTACAAGGTAGATTTCAGGGCGAAACCTGCTTAGGTCTTGCGCGATGCGCGCGCTGCTCGCTCTCGAAGACGGAAAATATTTCGAGGGCGAATCATTTGGCGCAACCGGAATTCGGGTCGGCGAGATCTGTTTCAACACCGCGATGACCGGCTACCAGGAAGTTCTGACCGATCCTTCGTATCGCGGCCAGATCGTGACCATGACGTATCCGTTGATCGGGAATTACGGAATCAATTCTCTCGATCAGGAAAGTTCCGGGCCGCACGTCCGCGGATTTGTCATCGAAGAATTGAGCGAAGCGCCGAGCAATTGGCGGAGCGAGATGTCGCTCGATGAATATTTGAAGAAATACGACATTCCCGGCATTCAGGGAATCGATACGCGCGCATTGACGCGGCATTTGCGGACGCGCGGCGCGATGAAGGCTTGTCTGACGACCGAGAAGATGTCGATCGAGCAAGCCGTCCAGCGCGCGGTTGAAGGCGAAGGCGTGATCGGGATGGATTACGTGAAAGAAGTTTCGACGCCGGAAATTTATCAGTGGGATCCAGACGACAAACTCAGTCAACCGTGGACGATCGTGAACGGCAACGGCGACAACAAACCGAAGCTGCCGCCGATCCGGTTTCGAATCGTCGCCTACGATTACGGAATCAAACAAAATATTCTACGATTGCTGCGACAGAAAGGCTTCGGCGTCACGGTCGTTCCGGCATCGACCACTGCCGAGCAAGCGCTCGCGCAAAATCCGGACGGAATTTTTCTTTCGAACGGACCCGGTGATCCGTCCGCGTTGCCTTATGCACACAAAACCGTCGCCGATTTGATGGGCAAAAAGCCGATCTTTGGAATTTGTCTCGGTCATCAGATCCTCGGTTTCGCGTTTGGAGGATCGACATTCAAACTGAAATTCGGCCATCGCGGTGCGAATCAGCCGGTGAAGGATTTAAAGAGCGGCAAGGTTGCGATCACCGCGCAGAACCATGGATTCGCGGTCGATCCCGAATCGCTTCCGAAAAATGTCGAAGTTAGTCATATCAATTTGAACGACAACACGGTCGAAGGAATGTGCCACAAGGAATTGCCAATCTTTAGCGTGCAGTATCACCCCGAAGCTGCGCCCGGCCCGCACGATGCGTCCTATTTCTTTTCGCAGTTCGCGGATTTGATTGAAGGCAAGGAGCGCGCAAAGTGAACTGTTATGAATAAACGAGACCTTTTGAAATTAGCAGCCGGCGCGGCATTCGTTGTCGCATTAACAATTTCCCCATTCGCGTTCGCGCAAGAGCATGAACATGGAAAAGAAGCGGCGGACAAAACGGTGACCGGCGAGATCGTCGATATGATGTGCTACGTTGATCACAACGCGGTAGGTGATAAGCATGGACAATCCTGCGGCGCGAAGTGCATCAAGAACGGTGGACCCGTTGGAATCGTCGAAAACGGCAAGGCCTATCTGGTCGTCGGCGAACATAAACCGATGAACGATGAGCTGGCCGATTCGTGCGGCAAAACGATCACGCTCAAAGGCAAATTCGTCGAGCGCGGCGGAGTCGCGATGCTCGAGAACTCCGAGATCGTTAAGAAATAATCAGGACGACATCCGAAGCGCGATCACTTCGCGCAGCATGCGGAGACTGTCGTGGATCACGTGAACTTTGCTGCCTTCGGCGTGATTCCAGCGCACAGGCACTTCGCGCAATCGCAATCCAGCGCAATACGCCACGAACAAGAGCTCGACGTCGAAGGCGAAACCGACGGTGTGCGCTTTTTCGAGAATCGGGCGAAACGCATCGAGCCGAAACGCTTTGAATCCGCATTGCGTGTCCCAAAATGGCATCCCGGTCGCGAGCCGCACGATCAGATTGAAAACACGACCCGCTTGTTCGCGCCGCCATGGTTGACGGATGCCGATCAATTTTCGGTCGAGCGCGCGCGAACCGAACGCAAGGTCGACATCTCCGTTTGCAATCGGCTCGATTACTTTGGGAATTTCGCTCAGCGGCGTGGAAAGATCGGCATCGAAAAATAATCCGATCGGTTTAGTCGCCGCGAGTAATCCGCTTCGGACGGCCGCGCCTTTGCCGCGGTTCGGAAAATTTTCGAGCAATCGCGCTTGTACTTTTGCGCCGGCCAATGCTTCGCGAACGATCGTCGCAGTCGAATCGGTCGAACCGTCATTGACGACGATTAGTTCCGCGTCAGGACTTTCTTGCGCCAAATAATCGACAATCGCACGAATGGAGTCGCCAATACGCGCGGCTTCGTTGTAACACGGAATCGTGACCGTAAACGGCGGAAGCATCGTGAAAGAGTTAAAGGGTTGAAGCGTTGAAGTGAATTCGATCTAACGCTTTAACGGTTCAACGCTTCAATGATAAATCTCTGTCACGAACTTCCCGTTCGCGTCGACATACCCGCGATACATGCCGGAAGTGTTGAATGGCAACGCCATCTTGCCGTTCTTGTCGATCGCAATCATGCCGCCAGTGCCCCCGAGTTTGCCGATCTTTTCGATCACAGCGAGCGTCGCTTCCTGAATCGTTTTGCGACGATATTCCATCAACGCCGAGACATCGTGCCCGGCAGTTGCCATGATAAAAAATTCGCCATCGCCTGTGCCCGAGACGGCGCACGTCGCATTGTTGGCGTAGGTACCGCCGCCGATAATCGGGCTGTCGCCAATTCGTCCGCTGAGTTTGCCCGTTTTACCGCCGGTTGAAGTCGCCGCGGCCAGATTTCCGTTTCGATCGAGCGCGACGGCGCCCACGGTGCCGTGAAGGTCCTGATCACTCAGGAAAAATTTCTTATCGCCGTTGCCGCCGGCTTTTTCAGCGGCTTTCGCTTTCTGGAGCGCATCCCAGCGCTCCTGTGTGAAAAAATATTTCGCGTCGACAAGTTCGACACCGTGTTCCTTGCCAAAATTTTCCGCGCCATCGCCCGCCATCAGAATATGCGGCGATTTCTCCATCACGAGTCGCGCGAGATCGATTGGATTCTTCACATGTTGAACGGCGGCGACGGCGCCGGCTTTCAAAGTTTTGCCATCCATGATCGCGGCGTCCATTTCGTTCGTGCCGGCGGCGGTAAACACGGATCCTTTGCCGGCATTGAAAAGCGGGTCGTCCTCAAATGTGCGTACTGCGGCTTCGGTCGCATCCAGACTCGAACCGCCGTGCTGCAAAATTTCCCAACCGGCCCGGAGTGCGTTTTCAATTCCAGCCCGATAGTCGTGCTCGCGTTCCGGCGTCATTTTGCCGCGCTCCATCGTCCCGGCGCCGCCGTGAACGACCAAACCGATTTTAGTTTCCTTCACCGAGCTCATCCTGCCGAATTGTTGCGCGCCAGCTAATGCCGCAACCATGACTAGTCCGCAAACCAGAAAAGTTTTCACCGACATAATTATTTCGCTTCGAACAAGTAGTCCGCGCTTGGATGGCGCGCCAGCGCGAAATCCCGCATCGATGTCGATCTTGTTAGGCGGCGGCAGTTTTCGCTTTTTCACTTGGCTGACCTGAGGCAGTTTGCAGTTGGATGGCTGAACCGAAACGAGACTCGGCCGAGGAGGTGCTGATCAAAGCGCCGTTCTTCGCGCTTCAGGAGATTGGGGAACTCTTCCGACGTTTTTTTCGCGAAGTCGGCAGCATGTTCTGGTTCATCACCCACACGTTTGAGGAAACGTTCGAGCGTTTGCGCGACGGGCGGGTGCCATTTCGGGCGAATAGTTTTTTCCGGCATGCCGAACGCGCGGGAGTCGATTCGGTCCCGCTGGTCGCGCTGGTTTCGTTTTTTCTCGGCATGACGATGGCGTTGCTGACCGGTTATCAATTGCAGCGCTTCGGGACCGAGCGGCTCGTTCCAGGTTTGGTTTCAATTGGATTCACGCGCGAGCTCGGACCGTTGATCACCGGCATCATGCTCGCCGCGCGCATCGGCGCCGCGTTCACCGCCGAGCTCGGCACGATGACCGTCTCGGAAGAAGTGGAAGCGATCGAAGCGATGGGTATCGGGCCGCTGCGTTTTTTGGTCGCGCCGCGGATGCTCGCGCTGTTCTTTCTCATGCCCTGCTTGTCCACGATCTCGAACATATCCGCGATCTTCGCGACGAGTCTGATTTCGAAAGCTTACTTCAGCATCGCCTTCCCCTATTTTCTCGATCTTGTCCGGGACGCGTTGCTCATTCGCGACATTGTCACCGGCGTTTTCAAAAGCTTTCTCTTCGGTTTGTTGATCGCGGCGATCGCGTGCTATCGCGGTTTGAGCGTCAAAGGCGGCGCGGCCGGTGTCGGCACCGCCACTACTTCGAGCGTTGTCACAGCAATCACGGTGGTGATCGGTGTCGATACACTCTACAACATCGTTTACGTGAATTTTTTCCCGACATGAGCTCGAACGATTCGCACATGGTCGAGTTGCGCGAGGTGAAGAAGCAATTCGAGGGGAAAAAAGTGCTCGACGGCGTCTCGCTCTCGGTCGAGCCCGGGCAACGTCTTGTTATCATGGGCCAGAGCGGCAGCGGCAAGAGCACGATCTTGCGATTGATTCTCGGAATGGTCGAGCCGGACGCGGGCTCGATTTTTTTCAAGCAATTCGACATCACGCGATTGCGGCGGCGGAAATTGCAACAAGTCCGGCGAAACATCGGGATGGTTTATCAATATTCGGCATTGCTCAGTTCCCGCACCGTCCGCGACAACGTCGCGCTGCCGCTCGAAGAGCTCACCGACAAATCGCGCAAAGAGATCGACAAAGTTGTCGATGCAAAATTGGATCTCGTCGGAATGAAGGGCGCGCGCGATCTGATGCCGTCCGAGTTGAGCGGCGGAATGAAAAAACGCGTGAGCCTGGCGCGCGCGCTGGTATTGGAGCCCGAGTTGGTTCTTTTCGACGAGCCGACGGCCGGTCTCGACCCGGTCATCGCTTCAGTCATCGACGAATTGATTATTGGCTTGAGCGAAAAGCACAAAGTGACATCGATCACCGTCACCCATGAAATGGCCAGCGCATTTCGCATCGGCACACGAATGGCTATGTTGTATCAAGGAAAAGTCATCGAAGATGCCGAGCCCGAAAAATTCAAGCAGTCGGAAAATCCAGTTGTGCGTCAGTTCTTGAGCGGAAGCACCGAAGGTCCAATTCTCGAAGGAAGCCAAGATGCAATTGCAAAAAAATGAAATCATGACCGGCCTGTTGGTTGTCGGGACCGTGGCCGCGCTCGTTTTTGTTCTGGTGCTTCTCGGCGCACCCGGACTTTTTCGTCCGCTGGTTACTTACAAAATCTACGTCGACAACGCGGCCGGAATTAAGCAGGGCGCGGTCGTGATGCTCGCCGGTCGAAAGATCGGTCAGGTTTCAAAATTATTTTCGCCAGTTTCGCGCGAAGAAGAACGCCGCGCCGAAGAGGGCGCCGCCGCCTTCGCTCCGCCGGAACCGAATCCGACCCCGACTCCGAGTTCGGGCAAACCAAAATACGAAGCGCGCATTGATGTTCAGGTCGACCGGAACGCCGTCGTCTATCGCGATGCCAAGACGCGGTTGATGCAACTCGGATTACTCGGCGATATGGCGATCGATATCACCCAAGGCACCGAAGCGTCCGGCCGCGCGCGTGACGGCGAAATGTTTGCCGGCGAACGCAATCCCGATCTCGGCGAAGCGGCCGCGAAAATGCTGGAAATCATCAAGCCGGTCGCGGCGGAAGCGACCAACACGATGAAGGATTTGCAGCAGACCGCTCAAAATTTGAATCATATCACCGACGAGAATTCAGAGCTGAATCAGGCGTTGAGCCAGGTGAAACTATTCGGCGAGCATATTGCCGACATGACCGCGCCCGACAGCGCGCTTTCAAATTCGCTCAACAACGTCGAGAAGATCAGCCGCAGCCTCACCGAGAACAACAACCTCGAAGTCACGCTTCAAAATCTTCGCGTCTCATCGGAAAAATTGAAAACGACCGTGAGCGATCTCGGCCCGACCGGCCAAAACATCAAAGAATTCAGCGAAACAATTAAGAGCCAGCCGTGGCGATTGATCTATCCGACGACAAAGAAATATCCGGAGAAATCGCCAACACCGAGCGAAGCAACCATCACGGTTCGAAAAACAGCGAAGCCAAAAGCGACGGCGACTCCCTCCGGCGGCGGGCGCTAACTTTTCGCAGCGCCGTTTTTCCTCGGCAGCCTCGCCTCCAAAAACTTTAGGACGGCTGTTTCGTTCGCGCGAAGATCGACATCGTCGTTTTCGAGTGCGTCTTCGGCCACCTGCTCCAATCCGTCGATCGCTTTTTGATCGAGATAATTCTCGAACACTGCCGGATGGACGTAACACTTCCGGCAAATCGCCGGCGTGTTGCCGAGAATTTTCGCCACCGCACTGATCGCGGTTTTGATGTTCGACTTCGCCTGCTTCTTGGTTTCAAATTTTTCCTGCGCGTTGAGCGCGATCGCAGTCAGGACCGTTCCGGCCCAGGTCCGGAAATCTTTCGCGCTGAAATCCTCGCCCGTGATTTCGCGCAGATACTGATTCACGTCCTGTGAGTTGATGTCGCGAACTTTGTCTTCTTCATCGAGGTACTGAAATAAATCCTGTCCCGGCAAATCCTGAAGCTTGGAAATAATTCTCGCGATATGCCGGTCGGTCACGTCGACCTCGTGCTCGCGTCCGCTCTTGCCTCGAAAACGAAAACGCAATTTCGATCCTTTGACGTCAACATGTCGATCTTTCATCGTCGTTAGACCGAACGATTTGTTCTCGCGTGCGTACTCATCGTTGCCGATGCGGATAAAAGTTCGTTCGAGAAGTTGCACGACTGTCGCGAGCACTTTTTCGCGCGGCAGATCCGGCAACTTCAAATCTTTCGCCACCCGTCTCCGGATTTTCGGCAACGCTTTCGCGAAATTGATAATGCGATCGTATTTGTTTTCGTCACGAACTTCGCGCCAGCGTTCGTGATAGAGATATTGTTTCCGGCGGCGCGCGTCGCGCCCGGTCGCTTGAACGTGGCCGTTCGGCGCCGGACAAATCCAAACGTCGGTCCACGCCGGTGGAATCGCGAGCCGCTTCAATCGCAGAAGTCGTTGTTCGTCGCGAATTTGTTGGCCGTCGACGTCGAACCAATGAAAGCCTTCGCCGTTTACTTTGCGCGTGTAACCGGGGCGATCGTCGCTGACATAGCGCAGACCGGCCTCTTCGGCAGCGTCCATCGCTTCCGCGATGAGGTTCGCGCCATTGCCATTTTCGTTTTTCACGCGTGCGTGCATCTCAGTTAGTTCGCCGCCCGAGGATGTATCGGCGGTTAATGACCTTCGACGACGCCGAGAGCGCGTCTGTTCAACTCACGAGCCGTAGCTCTTGGTAAATTTTTTCTTCGACTCACCTTCGCCTGAAGGCGTTGAGGGCTCGATCGGCGGTTGTTCTGGAGTAGATGTCGATCTTTCGGGCTCTGGTTCAGGTGTTGGCGGTTTCGACGTCACGCCTTTGGGCGACTGCGCAACTTCCACGTAGATCATCTGCAGGTTCGACAGCGTGTTTTTGAGCACGGTCGCCTCATCGTTGCTCAAATTACCGCGAGTTTTTTCCTGAATCATCGCGAGTTGATCGATGAACATTTTCGCGAGCTCGAGGTTCACTTCGCCTTGACCGGTCTTCGGGTTCGGGATTTGGCCAAGAAACAGCGCGGCGTTCTGCGCGTGCATCATGACGAATTCGATGAAACGCTGGGAAAGCTCGCCGCTTTGAGTGCTGGTTTGGACTTCAGCCATATCTACTTCTATTTCGCAGACGCCGCTTTCTCTGGTGGTCTAACCGTTGCCAAAACGTAGGGTTGATCCCGAAAATATTTCGCAGCCACTTGTTTGATCTCGTCCAGGCTCACGGCTTCGACGTCGCCATCCATTTTTTTGTAATAATCAAAGCCGAGACCGTAAATTTCGTCGAGCGCGCTTTGGAAGCCGAACGAATCGTTGCTCTGCATCGAGATTTGATGCTGGCCGATCAATTTCTTTTTCGCGCGCATGAGTTCTTGCGGCGTCAGACCCTCGCTCGCCAGTTTCTGGATTTCGTCGAGCAGCGCTGTTTTCACCGGCTCAATTTTTTGCGGATCGGTCCCGAGATAAAAAGCGAACAATCCCGGAACGAGTCCCTGCATCT
>Ga0207646_10002488_pt1 | contig 21764 bp, 12 predicted proteins | sample KBSK5502metaG_FD_184343 | JGI IMG/M metagenome (GOLD analysis project Ga0207646, IMG submission 184343) | Corn, switchgrass and miscanthus rhizosphere microbial communities from Kellogg Biological Station, Michigan, USA - KBS K5-50-2 metaG... | ecosystem: Host-associated > Plants > Roots >... | reverse complement strand
TCAGTTCGCGCTCTTGCTCTGGCGTTAACACCACCTGACGAGCTTTTGCCATAATCGGGTCCTCCTGAAAGGGGTCTCTCCTTCAGGATACCATATCCCTCTTAATTTGTTAAAGTTCATTATCGGCGGTGTGCGCGAAGTAGTGATACGCGCTCCGCTTCGCTTCGCTGAGGCACCTACGGGTATCCGGGGTATTTGCTTAAAACCCATAATCGGCCCCTACGGGTGGCCAGGTTATTTCGTCAATTTGCATAGAATGTTGCCTGTACATTATCAAATCCAGCCATAGTCGTTCTGGGAAACTTGAAATGCGCGCTTGCAACGACGCTGCGAACCTTGAAATGGGTCTTGCCAACGACGCTGCGCGTCTACGGACTGCGTCCGTCAGGCAAGACCAAAGGAAGTGTCTACTGCTACGCAGTCAGCAAGCTCGATCAGTAGTATCTGGAGGAGTAGTGTGGAAACCCAATCGTTGCACAATGTTGGCGACCTGTTAGAAAGCTTAGAGCGCACCACAGGCGAACCGGGAGACCTGGATGGTACCCTGCACCATATCGCACAAACTGCACAGACGTTTTTTGGAGCGAGTGATTGTGTCATCCTTGCCATTAATCCCATTACCGGCAGCTTCATTACCTCACTCACCGTTGCGGGGGACTTGCGCGAAAAGAACGTTCCTTTTGAGCAACCAGGAGCACAAGAGCTTGCGCAACAGGTGCTAAAGGAAGGGGTCTTCCTGGTCGAGAACCTCGACACGATGCCTGCTTACCAGAGCACGTTCACGCGCCTGGAAGACATGCACGCGTTCGCTGGCCTGGCGCTACGCACGAGCTATCGCCCCAAGCCACTGGGGGTGCTCTATGTCAATTTCAGGTATCCTCAACAGTTCGGCCCGCATGACCGCGAACTGTTTCAATTCTTTGCTGAGCAAACCTCGTCCATTCTCCAGGAAACCTGGCTGCTGCGCCGCCAGCAGGAGGTGGCACGCATCGGGCAAGAGATCAACCAGGAACTCGACACGGTTGATCTGCTCTTTCAAAAGCTGCAAAAGCATGCTGCCGGTATTCTAGACATCAGTCATACCCTCTTGCTCTCGGTCTACCAGCGCCAGACCAGCACGGCCGAGCTCTACTTGCAAGAGGAGGGACGCTTTATCCACGAGGAACGCAGGGCGATGCGAGGGGCGTGCCAGTATGCTATCGAGACCCGGCAAACGCTTTTCATCGAACATTTAAGCCTGGAGGCCGAACATCTTCCTTTCCAGGTTGCCCCAATTGCAGGGACAGAGCCCAAGGAATCGTTTATCTTTGTGCCGCTCGTGTTGCGCGATGAACCTTTGGGAGCGCTCTCTATTCAACATCCCGAGCCGCATGCCTACAACCAGGGAGACCGCTTCATCCTGGAGTTACTCGCCAACCATATCGCACTGGCTCTACACAACATCCGCTTGTACCGCAGCCTTTACCTGCTCAATGAGACCGGGGAGATTCTCACCCAGCAACTTGACGCGGAGCAGACGTTGCAAGCGACGGTTGAAAAAATCCGTGATGCGACAAAAGCCGATCTCGTGGTGCTCTATCCTTATGAATCGGCATACCAGCGCTTCATGCTTCCCCCCCGCATAGCGGGTACCCTGCTGGACCCGACCTCGCGTGAGTCGATGTCCCCCAATCGACCTGGAGGCACCGCTAAACAAATCGTGCGTCGCACCAGGCCCATCTTCGCCAAGCAGAGCGCCGGTATGCTCACGGACCCAAACGATAGCAACCGTATACGGCAGGGAAGTTTCGGGCGGCGCGAACAGATCTACTCGACTGCAGCCATGCCGTTGCGCGTTGGCGAGGAAGTGGTAGGGGCCTTATTCATCAATTTCCGCCAGCCGCAGCATTTCGACGCCATCCGGAAGCTGTTCATTGAGGGCCTGGCGCACTACGTCGCGATTGCGATCAAAAATGCGCAGACCTTTGGTTCTCTGAGCCAGCTCCGGCTGGACGAACTGGTGATTTTACAGCATATCGATCGCGAACTCAGCCGCGCCCTGCTGGACCTGGAGTCTTTCTTACACACCCTGCTGAAACTGGCGCTCGAGCGGGTGCCTGCTGAGGAGGCAGCGATCTCACTCTATAATCCTCGCACACAGACGTTGGAGGTTTCTGCGGCCATCGGCCCCCATGCCGAAGTCAAGCGCAGCCGTACTATCCCGCTGCACCAGACCAGGGGCATCGTGCCATGGGCATTAGAGCACAAACGGTCCGCGCGCGTGAATAATGTTCACGAGGACCCACAATGGCGCGATCTCTATGTTCCGGTTTCCAGCGAGACTGTCTCGGAATTGGATGTACCCATCCTGGACGGTGAAGAAGTTGTGGGCATCCTCAATTTTGAGAGCACGCGAGCAGGGGCGTTCCGCCGCGAGGACGAAGAATTTCTGGCCACTCTGGCCGGGCAGGCCGTGCTGGCGATCAAGAATGCGCAGGCCTATGAGCGGGAAAAGCGCCTTGTGGCAGAAGCACAGATGCAGGCCGAAGAAGCCCATGCTCTGGCCGAGGAAACCCAGGCACTCAACGCAATCAGCAGGGAGATTACCAGCCAGCTTGATCTCTCTCACGTTTTTGATCTCATCCTGGAAAAGGCGCTGGCATTGACCCACTCCATGTTAGGGTCCCTGCATCTCTATGATCCCGAGCGCGGAGACCTGCGGATGGCTGCCGAACATGGCGCAGCTGAAGACAGGAAAGACCTGCGCCTGCGCCTGCGCCAGGGAATTGTAGGGTATGCGGCAGCATACAAGAGTGTACTTAACGTACCGGATGTGTCTCAATCGCCATGGGACAAGATTTACGTCGAGTTGATCTACGGAACGCGCTCTGAACTGGCTGCACCGATGCTGGAGGGCGATGAGATACGCGGGGTATTGAACATTGAGAGCCCGCTATTGGATAACTTTAATGCGAGCGACGAGCGCCTGTTACAGGGATTAGCGGACCTGGCCGTGGTGGCTCTGCAAAACGCTGAACGCTTCGACAAAGCCAGGAGGGAGGCACAGCGCTTTGCTCTGCTCTACAAGGCTGGCCAGGAACTTGGCAAGATCAGCGAGTTCTCGCAACTCGACCAGACCTATGATACAGTACTGCACCTCGCGGAGGAGCATAGCCAATGCAAGGTGGTCATTCGCCGTTATGACGACGAGACCCAGGAACTGGTTCTGATGGGCGCATCAGAGCCAGGGCAGTTCCCACTCCATCGCCGGACAAAACTGGATGAAGGCGTTAATGGGCAAGTTGTACAGGAACGACGCACGATTGTAATCCAGGATACACACAATCCCCCTCCTGACGTGGTTCCTCCAAAACTCTCAGATGCCATGACGCACTCGCTGGTGATTACGCCCATCCTGTTCAAAGACCGGTATTATGGCAATCTCAGGCTGAGTCATGAGCAGGTCAACCATTTCCACGGGACCGATATCCTGTTTTTTGAGGGGCTGGCGCAGCAACTGGCCAGTACCATCTACCGGCTCGAGACAGCCCAGGAGCAACATGAGCTAGAACAGCGGGCCATCGCTGCCGAGGCCATGAGTTCGATTGGTCAGGCGGCTTTCGAACTCACACATCGTTTGGGGAACGACCTGGGGCTGGTGCGAACATATGTCAATAGTATTCGCACCGAGTTTGAGAGGCTCGGCGGGAAGAGCCTCGTTATCTCCGAGAAGCTGGAAGACATTGTACAGGCTGTACGCAAGGTATTGGATCTGAGCAAAAGATTAAAGCAGGAGCTCCTGAGGTGGGGCGAGGCCAGGGGTGGCGAACCAGTCATCATCTGCCCCAGAGTATTGCTCGAAGAAGCCAGCGAACTTCCATTGTTGCCATCCAACATTCAGATTGACTTGCAGATCGACCCAGACGTAAGTACCGTGCGTGTCATGCACGGCCTGATTACCGATATCCTGCACAATCTGATTACGAACGCTATCGAGGCGATGCCTGGAGGTGGGAAAATCACGCTATGCGCTCGCAACGTTGGCCGCTCGGTGGCCCTGGAGGTGAGTGATACCGGGTCTGGCATTGCTGAAAAGCATCTTTCGAGAGTCTTCGACCTGTTTTTCTCGACGAAAGAGAGTACCGGCTTCGGCCTTTGGAGCGCTCGCCGCAACGCACTCAGCAATCATGGAGAACTGACAGTCAAAAGCGAGCCAGGGAAGGGCACAACCTTTACCTTGCTTCTGCCTAAAGTAGAGGAGGGTCTATGAAAAACTATGGTTCGAAGCGTCGATGCATTCTATTGATCGACCACCAATCGTACTGGCGCGAACTCTCCAGGCAAGCCCTGCAATCGGGCGGTTTCTGCGTGCGCACACTGGCTACCTATAACCAGGCGCCGCTCCAGGCTTGTCTAAAAGGTGAGAATCCTGACCTGGTTGTGCTAGGATGTACACGCATCGGAGATGAAGAACAGCGCTTGATTGAGCAGGTACTGGATCGCAAGCAGCATCTCGTGGTGCTCTCGGCTTCTCTCAGCTTGCAGATCATGCGTTCTCTCTTCCTGCTTGGCGTCGATGACATTGAGGATAAACCGTATGATGCTAAGCACCTGGTGAAGATTGTGGACCAGGTATTAGCAAGTATCGCACCACGTAACAGCTACCAGACCGTAGAAAGAGCGAGTGTACGATGAACAGAAAAGGACGCATCCTGATTGTAGATGACCAGGAGCACTGGCGCAAAGCATTAGTCGAGATACTAGAGCGTGGAGGGTTTCACACAGATTCAGCATCTTCAACCAGCGAAGCCCTGGAATGCTTACAAAAATACCTCTACCACCTGCTGGTGCTCGACATTCGCCTGGTCGATATAGCGGGTAACAAGGAAGGGATGGGCCTGCTAGGGGAACTGGAGAGACGCGGTCTCAGCGAAGCGACCAAAGTGATCATGCTCTCCGCGTACGGTACGCAAGAATACATGCGCACTTCCTTTACAGAATATAACGTGATGGACTTTCTCTCTAAAGATGATTTTGACAACGAGGAGTTTCTGAGAGAGGTGCGCAAGATATTTTCAGAGAAAGTGAAGATCAACCTGGCGCTCGATATTCACTGGCCACAGGCTTCCAGACCGGAGCAGATCGTACTCACCCTGAATGTAGATGGCACCAGCGTTCACCACGATAGTCCTTTACGAAGCCAGGTGGTAGTTGAGTTGGAAGATCTGTTCTGCCGCCTGTTCCGCCAGGCTAAAAGTGTACTGGTGCGACCTTCGACGGCGGGGTGGAGCGGGACGGGAGTGCTACGAGCACTGCCTTTCTATCCCACCGGGGGTGGTGGATATGAAGTGATTGTGAAGTTCGGCGACTTCCACAAGATTGAAGAGGAGTACCGCAACTTCACGGAATACGTCCAACCTTTCCTGGGAGGTGAACGCAATACGACGATTATTGCTATGCGCCGTACTCCGCACCTTGCAGGCATCATGTACTCATTGCTGGGCACGACCAACGACCAGGTGGTGGACTTTGGCGAGTTCTACCATCATGCCGATATCTTCCAGATCAAGGAGGCATTAGACCGGCTCTTCTGGCATACCTGCAAGGCCTGGTATGCCAGCCGCGGGCAGTTGGAGCTGGTCGATTTGACTGCGGACTATCAACGTTTGTTCAGCTACCCGCTAGAGACGATTAAGCACGTGCTTTCCGATCAACAGAATATAGCGGTGCGCGACGATCAGAAGCTCTCCTTCAAATCCTTGCCAGGCAACCGCGCTTTTACCGATCCCTTGCCGATGATCGACGGACTGTCTGTGGTGTATCCTACTTATTGCTGCATCACACATGGCGACTTTAATCACCACAACCTGCTGGTAGACAGTGACGGCAACATGTGGTTAGTCGATTTTCAGGGGACTGGCCCCGGTCATATCCTGCGTGATGTTGCTTCGCTTGACTCAGCGGTACGCTTTCAACTGCTCACGGCGGAAGAGGCGACGCTGGAAGAACGCCTGCGCATGGAGGAAGCGCTGCTCGATAACATCCAGCGTTTCAGCCAGGTAGACCAGTTGATGAACAAGTTTTCAACGACGAACAGGGCCTTGGCGAAGGCCCACGCCACCGTGATACATCTGCGTACGGTGGCTCGCAAGCTAGTGGAAGCGAACCCCGACGATGATATCAGCGAGTACTATATTGCTTTACTCTACAACGCTCTCAATACGCTACGCTTCTCTTCGCTTTCGTCGATTCAGCGAGAGCACGCGCTACTTTGCGCCAGCTTACTGGCAGACCGGCTAGGATTGGGCAGCCAGTAGCCCGGAGGGGCACATGCAAATTCACACAGCAGGATAAAAGTGATACAAGTGGAGCAGCACCCGGCCTGGCACCAGAGATTGAGACGCGAACGCAAACTGCGCAACTGGTCACAAGCGTACGTGGCTGAAAGCATTGGCAGCAATACCAAGACCGTAAGCCGGTGGGAGCAGGGAAAGGCATTTCCAGGTCCCTACCTGCGCCAGAAGCTCGTTGAACTCTTTGGCATGAGCAGCGAGGAACTGGGTTTGGTGTTTGAGCAAGAAGAGGAGGGCTTCGAGGCGAGCCGGTATTGGCCTCATCCCCTAGCCCCCTCTCCATCTTTGATGGAGAGGGGGAATATGTATCGCACCTCCCGGCAAGAAGACTGGGGAGAGGCTCCATATATCGAGGATTTTTGGGGACGCACAAAGGAACTGGCGCTTGTAGGGCAATGGATTACTAGAGATCATTGCAGGGTGGTAGCGGTATTGGGGATCGGAGGCATCGGCAAAACTACGTTTGCCACGACGATCGCAAAGCAGGTACAGACCTCATTTGAGCACGTCTTCTGGCGCTCGCTCCAACACGCCCCACCTGTCGAGAGCGTTGTGGAAAGTTACCTCCGATTTGTCTTTCCTGAAAGAAGTGCGCACTTACCAAAGGACCTTGAGACGCAGCTTTCACTCCTTGTGTCGAGCTTTCGAGAGCGGCGCTGTCTCTTGATTCTGGATAATGTCGAGTCAGTGATGGAAGCAGGCCAGAGCGCGGGCAGGTATCGCAAAGGGTATGAGGGCTATGGAAGATTGGTGCAGCGCGTAGGGGAGGCATTTCATAGCAGTTGCCTGCTACTGACCAGCCGGGAGAAGCCGCGAGAGGTGGCGCGCATGGAGGGGAGGGTTTCTGCCGTGCGGGTATTGGAATTGCACGGAGTGGAGGCGCCAGATGGTGAAAAGATACTAAAGAACGCGGGGCTTTTTGGGGTAGACGAAACATGGAGGAGGTTGGTAGATGTCTACGGCGGTAATCCACTGGCTTTGAAACTGGTAGCGGAGCCTATTCGCGAGGTATTTGGCGGAGATATTGCCGGTTTTTTGAGAGAGGAGGCCACGGTGTTGGGGGACCTCGATGACCTGCTGGAAGAGCAGTTTGAGCGCTTAGGGGAGTTGGAACAGGAGACGCTGTACTGGCTGGCAATTGCACGCGAAGCGGTATCGCTGTCCGAACTACGCACACGCATGCTGAATGGCACGCCGAGAAACGCATTAGTGGAAGCACTGGATTCGCTGCGACGACGATCCATGATCGAAAGCAGCGAGGGTGTACGTTTCAGTTTGCAACCCGTCATCATGGAGTACGTCACGGGGAGGTTTGTAGAGCAGGTCTTTAAAGAGATCGAGGCAGAGATGGCCGGCGGCTTTCTTGAACGTTACGCACTGATGGAGGCTTCGGGTAAAGAGTACGTGAGGGGCAGCCAGGTGCGCTTTATTCTAGCTGTACTGGCGGAACGTTTGCTGAGGGCCTTTGGGCAAGAAGGAAGTGCAGAGAAACTAAAGCGTATACTCTCCGCACTGCGCGCAGGGCATATGTACGAATATGGGCCGGGAAACATCCTCAATATGCTGGTGCAGTTGGGGGCCGACCTGCAAGGCACAGACTTTTCTGGTCTCAAAGTGAAGCAGGCCTACTTACAGGATGTAAAGCTTGCCGGGGTGAATTTTGCGCATGCCAACCTTGCGACCTGCGTGTTTACCGATACGTTCAGCAGCATTCAGTGCGTGGCATTAAGTTTAGACGGAGAGCTACTAGCAACAGGGAGTACGACCGGCGAGATAAGTATCTGGGAGGCAGATAGGACCAGCCTGCGCTTTACACGTACTGAACATTTAGATGGTATACGGGCTGTTGCATTCAGCCCGAATGGGCGGGTGCTGGTAAGTGGCAGCGAGGATGGAACGCTGCGGCTATGGGATACGAATACTGGCCAATGCGTTAATGTCCTGCGCGGGCATACGCGCCCGGTGCGCGATGCAGCATTCAGCCCGGATGGACGAACGATTGCCAGCGCGAGCGAAGATGCCACTGTACGCACCTGGGATGCGGCCACAGGCCGCAGTCTTGCCATTCTGCGAGGCCATAATGGCTGGGTGAGAGGTGTGGCCTTCGGCAGCGATGGAAATGTGCTGGCCAGCAGCGGTGAAGATGAGACGATACGGCTATGGGATACGAGCACGGGCCAGTGCTTCAATGTACTACATGGGCATAGTGGACCGGTGAGAGCGATTGCTTTTTGCCCACATAAGGCACTGCTCGCGAGCGGTGGTGAAGATACTACGGTGCGCACCTGGAATACGAGTACCGGCGAATGCTTGCAGGTGTTGCACGGGCATGCTGACCTGGTGAGGGCTGTGGCTTTCAGCGCTGATGGTACGATGATTGCCAGCAGCAGTGACGATACGACGATCCAGCTGTGGGATAGCAGCAAGGGCGAGAGCATGCGGGTATTGTATGGGCACAGCAGCCGGATATGGTCGATTGTTTTCTTCCCGGCGAATGAGACGCTAGTAAGCGCGAGTGAGGATGACACGCTGCGGTACTGGGAGGTACGCAGCGGGCAGTGTACACGAACCTTACATGCATACAGCAGTTTGATCAAGGCAGTGGCTTTCAGCCCTGATGGCCGGACGCTGGCGAGCGCTAGCGAGGACCGGCTGGTGCGTTTGTGGGAAGCTGGGACAGGCCAGCCCACGAGGATATTAGAAGGACATACCCATCGACTGCACTGCGTGGCTTTCAGTCCAGACGGGGCAAGCGTAGTGAGCGGCAGTGAAGATGAGACGGTACGGGTATGGGATACGAGTACCGCTCAGTGCCTCAAGGTGCTGCAAGGACACACCCACCTGGTACGGTCTGTGGTTTACAATGCCGATGGCAGCCTCATCGCGAGCGGCAGTCATGACCAGACGGTACGGGTATGGGATGCCAGCACAGGAGAGTGTCTCAAGGTATTGCGAGGGAACGGGGGCGTAGTGTGGTCGGTAGCCTTTAGCCCCGATGGAAGATTGATTGCCAGCGCCAGCGACGATGCGATGGTACGCATCTGGGATGTAAGTACAGGGGAGCATATCAACACGCTGGAAGGGCACGAGGACCGTGCCTGGTTCGTGGCTTTTAGCCCTGATGGAAGATTGATTGCCAGCTCCGGTGACGATGCGATGGTACGCCTGTGGGACACGAGTACGGGCGAATGTTTCAATATCCTGCGCGGGCACAGCAGTTGGGTCAGGTGCATCGCTTTTAGCCCTGATGGGAGCCTGATTGCCACTGGGAGTCATGATGCGACCATACGCCTCTGGGATACCGGCACAGGCCAATGCATCGAGACCATGCGCGGACACAGCAATTGCGTATGGTCTGTGGCTTTCAACCCTGCTGGGAAGACGGTGGCGAGCGGCGGTGATGATGGCACGATCAGGCTGTGGGATGTGAGTACGGGCGAATGTACACAGATATTGAGAAGTGAAAGACCATACGAGGGCATGAATATTAGCGGTGCAGTAGGACTGACGGAGGCTCAGAGGATGTCGCTCAAGGTGTTGGGAGCGGTCGAGGTGATGGTGTGAACTACGCGCATTATAGCGCTTTCCAGACCTGCACCGTTTTATCCAAGGAGCAAGAGGCGAGGAGTTTGCTGTCAGGGGACCAGCATACTGAGCGTACGCTGTCAGTATGACCGGTATAGGTATAAATGTGACCGCCATTAGTGGCATCCCAGACTTGCACGGTTTTATCGCCGCTAGCGGAGGCGATGCGCCTGCCATCTGGCGACCAGGCCACAGCATAGACAAAATCGCTATGGCCAGTATAGAGAAACAGTTGACTGCCATCCGCTGCATTCCAGACCTGCACAGTCTTATTATTGCTGGCCGAGGCGATACGCTTGCTATCGGGCGACCACGCTATGGACCACATTGACGTGAAATACAATGGAAATTTGTAGAAAAGGTTTCCATTTGCCGGATCCCAGACCTGTACCGTTCCATCGCCGCCTGCCGAAGCGATACGTGTGCCATCGGGCGACCAGGCCACGGAAAAGACAGAATCTGTGTGACCACGATAGATATACCTGTGACTACCATTAGAGGCATCCCAGATATGCACGGTTTTATCGCCGCCTGCCGAGGCAACGCGCTTGCCATCGGGCGACCAGGCCACCGTCCACACCCAGTTGGTATGACCTGTATAAGTATAGAAGTGATCGCCAAAGGTGGGATCCCAGACCTGCACTGTTTTATCGTAGCTGGCCGAAGCGATACGTGTGCCATCGGGCGACCAGGCCACAGCATAGACTGCATCTGTTTGTAGGCGATACGTGTTAAGGTTATCTCCATTGAGCGCGTCCCAGACCTGGGCTGTGGCATCACTGCTGGCCGAGGCGATGCGCCCGCCAAGAGGGGACCATGCTGCCGACCACACCCAGTTGGTATGGCCGGTAAAGGTATAGAGAAGGGCCGCCTGTTTTAGCGGGACGCTGGGGGGCTGCTGCAGGTGTGCAACCAGGGCAAGGCCACCGCCGAGCGCGCCAGCAGCCGCCACGGCAGCCAGGCCCACAGCAACATTGCGCCTGGAGATGCCACGGCCCTTTCCAGGTAGTGTGAGCGAGGTTGTCTCCGATTGCTTCGATTCGGGAGCCTCGGCTGAAAGCTGAGGGGGTCCGTTTAGCAGGGACGAGGTAGCGGGGAATGCAGATGAGATGCTCGGTACCGTGAGGAAGTTCTCAGCGGGCGATTCTGCCTCAGATAAGACAATCGTACTTGCAGGCTCAGATGACTGGTTTTCGGGAGCAGGAGCGCCAGTCAGTGTTGAGAGAGGCTGTGGTTCTTGCCCGGAGGCACGACTCAAAGCATCAGCAAAAGCCTGCACTGTGTCAAAGCGGTCTTGAGGGTCCTTGGCGAGGACCTTTGTGATCACCTCTTCGACAGCAGCAGGGACTTTCCCATGCAGTGATGGCGGAGTAGCCAGGGTGTGTTTGACAGCGATTTCAGTAAACGACCCTTGAAAGGGTCGCTCGCCGCTAAGCCACTCGTAGACGACGATGCCAAGCGAATACTGATCGCTTTTGGGGCTTGCCTGCGATTGTATCTGTTCCGGGGCCATGTAGGCGATGGTCCCGGCCATGTCTTGTATATCCTGCGGGGTACTTGAGCGTGAACTTTGCGCTACCAGGGCAATGCCAAAATCGCTGAGCAAGATCTCGTTGCGCCGGCCCACCAGCATATTTTCTGGCTTGACATCGCGGTGAATGACTTTTTGCTCGTGCGCGTATTGCAAGGCCGAGGCGAGCTGTGTGACGTAGCTGACTATAGTCGAGAGAGGAAGCGGAACGCTCCTGGGATGGCGTTTGCGCAGCGTGCCATTGGGAGCATAATCCACCACGAGGTAGGGGATTGAGTCTCTCACGTCAAATTCAAGCACGCGGACGATATGGGGATGCACCAGACGGGCAACGGTGCGAGCCTCGGCAAGAAAGTGTTCTACATCATCGCTGGCTATGCGAGCGTGGAGGATTTTAATGGCAGCCAGGGTATCCAGGTAGACATGCTGACCCAGGTAGACTTCGGCGAAACCGCCCTGTCCTAACAAACGGATGAGGCGATAATTGCCGAGCTGCTGCCCTACACGTTCTGCCATGATTGTCTCCTTCGGACGTAGATCGCGACCCAATTTGCGATCTCTTCTCTGCCATTGTAGAGAATCTAGATAAGGTACGTCAAGGATGCCGGTTGACTCACACTGACAAAAAGCTAAAACATTTGTTTCATTTTAGGATATCACCTGGAAGATTCCGATACCAGGAGTCAAAGGAAGCGTGAGGCTGAGATTTCTGACAGGGTTGTGGCGGGCCTTTGTAAAGATACCCCGTATCTTTCTTGCCCCCTAGCCCCCTCTCCATCTTTGATGGAGAGGGGGCTAGGGGGTGGCGAATGGCTCCTGGGGCTGCTCGCGGCCAGATAGCGTGCAACTGTGGCGCATTTGCGCCCTATTTTTGGGTTTTTCTCTTTCTTTGCCTGTTGAGGCAGTGTTCAAAGGTGTGCAAATTGTGCATATCATGCTCAGTTTCATGTGTATCTACTCCTGCAGGTGGGTGGACCATGCGCATGGGAGAGGGAGGGAAACCCCCTCTGCTCTTATATATTCTTTCCCAGCGAAGAGAAGTGGCTCCTATGCATGGGTAGTCTAAGCGACGCGCAGTGAGGGGAGGCACAGCGGGGTGGGGCAATGCATTCGCGCAATGGGAACGGGTCAGCGACGACGGGCTCTAGTGTTCTGTCCAGGAGCATTTGATGGGTAGGAACCTGACCCCCGCAAGGGGGGTCACTACATTTCGTTGACCCAACTCATCAAATGGTGATAGACAGACCACTAGCCTCAAGGCTCTTCAGATGACTCAATCCATGAACCTGCTTCCTTGAGCCATTCGATGGTCATCTGCTGCATCTCCAGGGCGATTTGCAGGGCTAGCCGGGCTTGCTTGTGCTCAATCGCGCGCTGAAAGCGTGCAAAGCGCTGCATTGTTTGCGCCTGCATCTCGCACCAGCGCGCCCAGGTAAACATGGAAAAGGGGACATCGTAGCCAGTGTTCTCTTTGACCTCGCAGGAGAACCATTCATCAAGCGTTTGCGCGTTGGGCTCGTTCATGTCTGTGTTCTCGTTTCTGTTACGATCACATTTGGGTTCCAGCAAGAATTGGGGATTGGCGGCCAGGGCGGGGCATGGCTTGCAGGGCGGGGGCAAGCCCCGCCCCTACTATACACGGCTGCGCTTTTCCTGGCATTAGGATGGGTCATCGGCCAGGGCGGGGGCAAGCCCCGCCCCTACCATACACGGCTGCGCTTTTCCCGGCATTAGGATGTGTCATGGCGATACTAGCTCCCGATTGCTGGTAGAACCTTACATTTTTGTTCTTGTGAGATACTTGAGGGCATGCTATACTACCCGCGTTGGTAGTTGCTCCCTTGTCCTTGCTTGCCAGCGGTTGGCGAACCGGGTAGTGATCAGTTTATGTCACCAGTGTAGCTGGGAATGGTGGGAATGCCAGGCAAATATTGGGAGATTGTGGGCGAAATTCAACTACCACATCAAGTAACTTCTTGTCGGACCGGGTCGGGTTGGGAAATCTGGGAGCCGCGATATGAGAGCTAGTACTCGATCTTATTCCGACCGGCAACAGACTGCGTCCTTCTTGAAAGCCATCTTGCCAACGGACTGCGTCCTAGCTTCGCTCAGGCAAGATGTAAGGAATTACCTGCGGTCAGCCGGTCGGAGAGGTAGTATCTCTCTGGATGATAGATTGAGAATTTTGGGAAATGAAACACTTTGGTGCGTTCCTCGCTAACCTGCGTAACAACACAGGGCTTTCTCAAGAAGACCTGGCACCACTGGTTGAGAGCAGCAAAAGTGCTCTCTCACGCCTGGAAAATGACGAGGTTCCCCAGCCGTTCAAGGGACCGATCCGTAAAACTGTGATCGCGCTGGCCGAGATGCTCTGCGCCTCCAAAAGAGAAACCGAGCGCTACCTGGAACTCGCGGGGATCGATAGATCACTGCTCACGGAAACAGAGGAGATCCAGCTTGGTTTCATGCCCCGCATACCGATCGGTTCTCCAGAAGAAGTAACCAATCTTGAATACCTCGAGGGCATTTACGAGCAGCGGCTTCGATATTTAGAAGCCCAGGAGATGAAACTGGGGATCAGCAGTTCACCGCGAACACTGAAGCTTAAAATCCAGGAATACGCCAATACCTTGCAAGAGATTCAGAGACGACTTGACAAGCTCTATAACAGGCCAAAATCTCCTGAACTAAGTGCTGCCCAGGTCGTGCCAACACACTATATAGCAGCACTAGCAGGAAGAGTAGTCGTCGGACATGAATATGGAGATAAACTGAACATGGCACTTCCATCAGGAGATCTTTACGCACTTGCCTCATCGAATGCTCGCTGGCTGATGGAACTCGCCAACGTTGAGCGTTTTGCGGTTGATGATTGTATTATCCTGACCAACAGCAGAAACTTTATAGGATGGGCATCGCACGAAATCAAGACCATTGTGCTCGATACAACACTCCCTATTCCTGATGATTTAGAGACGCTCAAAGAACAGAAACTTCCTGTGGTTGAGAAAGGCTATTTTAATATTCCTCATTATAGACTGGTCTCATTCACCCCATCGTTTAGTGAACTGGATCATCTCGAAGTAACCTTAGCCTGCCTAGACTTCTACGATTATTATACTTTGACTCCGTTTTTTGATGAACCTCTCTTGACAGCATTGGACGGATCAAAGGTATCCATTCGGGAGAAGTATGGAAATACCGCGCTTACGTACAGTTCAACTGATCGTGGTACATCCCTGATCCCTACGCCAGTAAGCCTTCAGTGCATCATGGTCACGAAGGACGAACAGATTATCCTGATGCAGCGCTCCTTATCGGTTGCATTCTATCCAGACCACCGGTCAGCTTCATTTGAAGAAACAATGAATGCTCCCGACTTTGACCTGCAAAATAACAGAGCACGACCTGGTGATGCTGATTTTTTTGCAGGTGCCATCCGAGGACTAGAGGAAGAGTTCGCTATTCCAGCTAGTGCAGTGGAGAGTATCAAGGTGCTTTCCTTGAATGTCGAATACCTGACCCTCTCGGTGGATGTCATTATTGTTATAAAGATCAATCTTACATCAGAGGAGATCAAGCAAAACTGGCTACTAAAGGCCTGGCACAGGGACGAAGCATCTAGGCTTGCTCTGCTACCCACTGAACTGACAGCCGTAGTCGATAAATTGTTTAGCAGAACGCTGTGGCATCCAACTTCCAGGATGAGGCTAATCCAATTCTTGTTTCATACCTATGGAGTTGATGAGGTGGCGAGGGCAATTCAGGCAAGAGGAAATACATAACCGGACCGCGTTGTTTACTGTACAATTTAAGCCAGAGGAGGTCATGATGCCTGCCTTGTCAACGATAGCTCTCTTTCTGCTGGCGGCTTTGGGATTGTTGCTCATCCCCGGTCCCTCCGTCTTGTATATCCTCACCCACAGCGTCGCTCAGGGGAAGCGAGCAGGACTGGCTTCCGTCTTGGGCATTGAGTTGGCGGGCCTCATCCATGCGATTGCAGCAGCCCTGGGACTATCCGCGCTGCTGCTAACCTCAGCTCTCGCCTTTAGCATCGTGAAATATTTGGGGGCTGCCTACCTGATCTACCTGGGCGTGCGTACCCTCTTGGCTCGGGAAGAGCGCCAACAGACAGCGGTATCGGCTCCCAAGAGTTTCTCTCAGCTGCTCACCCGAGGCTTCCTGGTAAACCTGCTCAACCCCAAAACGGCGCTCTTCTTTTACGCCTTCCTGCCTCAATTTGTCAATCCTGCCAGAGGAGCAGTGGCAGGACAAATGCTCTTGCTTGGGGCACTGTTCGTCTTGCTGGCCTCCTGCACAGATAGCCTCTATGCCTTGCTCGGCTCGACAGTGGGGAAGTTGCTCACACAGCACATCTTGCCGATAAACTACTTCAAATCCCACTCGCTGTAATCGCTCTTCAGCTTGCTCGAGGGCCGAGGTCTTCCAAGCACCATATCCTTGACCTCGACCAAAGGTCTGTTTGAGTTCCCAGGCGTCTTTCTCGCCAATGCTGATCGTTAAAAAATAGCCTTTGGGTTTGGTAATCCGATAGCACTCCTGGTAAGGGGTAGGCCCTCTGCGGCTGTACACGAGATCAATGATGTTTCCCGCAAAGCTGGTCTGGGAGGCATCTTGTTGTTCAAACCGCACATTGGTTTGCTCTTGCAACTGCTGTTCTGCTTGAGCCAGTTTCAGCCGCTCCACAGAGCTATCGATACCGACAATCTCTTGAAAGTAACCTGCCATACGCAGGGTAAATCTGCCATCGCCACATCCAAGATCTAAGGCGACTTTGTCTTTTCCGCTGAGTTCAAAGAGCTTCTGCTCGAACATCTCTTCCGGATTGCCCTGTGGGTAGGTGGTAAGAGGTCTCGGAACCCCTTGAAACGTACCAAACTTCCTGGTGACTTTGTCATAAAACTGGCCTGTCATTCCTGGCACCATCCTTCCTGGCTGTCGTGCTCAGTATAGCGCCTTCAAGCGTTTCGGTCTAGATCGGTACAAGTAGCTGTGGATTGATACGAAGATGCAGTCAAAGCTACAACTTTTTACCAGCAAGGGGCGATGCTGGCACCTATCCGTCTCGGCAACGCGACTGCGTCGCTACAGCTTCGCTGTCAGCCGAGACGCAAGGAGACGCATCCCCACCACCCGTCCGCACCTCTCCCGCCCCTACGCGGCCCGCGTGAGTGAAGCGGTCATACGAAGATGCAGTTTACCGACGAGAGGCGATGCAAGCATCCCCACTCCACACAACCCCACTCCCGCCCCTACGAGGCTCTTCTATGAGGGGTCGCAAATCAGTATCAGCCGTTGGGGAAGCGCCAGCGGGTGGCGCTGCCAGGAAAGTCCTCAGCGGTCGAGATAAATGCGAATGCGACGCGGGGGTGCACGGCGTACAACACTCCCTGATTCGTATCTATCTCTTCCTGGTATTTCTGCTCGTAGGCTGCTTTGAATTTCTCAGAAACTGCGGGATCGGTAACCTCTTTGGCGATGCCTTCCACGATGACGGCTTCGTCAGCTCCGTCTGTGCAGACCACGCATCTTGGATCCGCCGCAAGGTTACGCGCCTTCTGCGAACTCGTGAAGGTGCTGAAATAGAATTTCTCGTCGAGCCAAGTGCCCCAGACCGGTACAACGTGCGGCCCTCCACCCGGCCGTGTTGTGGATAGCCAATAGTTGCGCGAGTTTGATAGGCGTTCCCTTGCCCAGCTCCAGGGAAGCAGTCCCTTACCCTCTGCGGGGTCGAGAATCCCATACTCCGGCGGCATACTCGGTCGGCTTACCTCGGGCTCAGCACGCTCTGACTTAGACATGATCTGTCTCCTCCCTTGTTCGTTTTCAACATAAAGTATAGCAAAATTTGCAAGGAAATGAAGCGTTGTGCAAAGAGCAATCGACCATGATGATATCTTCCAAATAGATGATACAATGCAACCTGAGAAATAAAAACACCTCAGCTACGAGGAAAATGCAAAAGACGGAGTTACCCGGTGTTGTAAAGTGAAAGAGAACGACAGATGGCTACCTACGTGAAAGCACCCTGTGACGAGGGCGTTATTCGCTCTGCTCCTGACACCGCCCCCTGCGCCCCGAATGTCGGGGTGTGGGTCCTGGTCGCAACCATCCTTGGATCAAGCATGGCCTTTATTGATGGTTCTGTTGTCAGTGTCGCGCTGCCGGTCATCCAGAGAGAGCTAAACGCAACAGCCACTGATGTGCAGTGGATCGTGGAAGCGTACTCGCTCTTTCTCGCCGCCCTCATTCTTGTGGGCGGCTCATTGGGTGATCACTTTGGGAGAAGGCGCATCTTTGCCATTGGCATTGCAATCTTCACTGTTGCCTCAATCGCGTGTGGCTTGTCGCCAAATGTGCTTCAATTGATTATCGCGCGAGCCTTTCAAGGAATTGGTGGCGCGCTGCTGGTACCAGGCAGCCTGGCGATCATAAGCGCCTCGTTCAGCAACGAGCAGCGCGGGCGAGCGATTGGTACCTGGTCAGGTTTTTCTTCTATCACCTCATTGGTAGGTCCGGTGCTCGGTGGCGTGTTAGTCCAGTACGCCTCCTGGCGCTGGGTCTTCTTTATCAATGTCCCCCTGGCAGCAGTCGTGCTCGGCGTTTTATTCTGGCGCGTGCCGGAGAGCCGTGATGAAGACGCGTCAGGAAGACTGGATTGGTGGGGCACTCTGTTCGTGACGCTTGGTTTAGGAGCGATCGTGTATGGGCTGATCCAGGCGGGTTCCCTTGGCCTGGGCAGTCCACTGGTGCTCATCGCTCTGGCTATTGGTATCGTCGCGCTCATCGCATTTCTCCTGGTAGAAGCTCGTACCCCGGCACCGATGGTCCCACTTACCCTGTTCCGCTCACCTACCTTTAGCGGGACGAATTTACTCACGTTCTTGCTGTACGGAGCTCTGAGTGGCTTAACCTACTTCTTACCTTTCAATTTGATTCAAGTACAGGGGTATACTCCCACGTTTGCTGGTGCCGCCTTTGTGCCGTTCGTCCTGATGATGTTTCTGTTCTCGCGCTGGACTGGTGGTCTGGTGAACCGCTTTGGCGCGAAGCTTCCACTGGTGGTTGGGCCGGTCATCACTGCCATTGGTTTTGTCCTCTTTGCCCTGCCAGATATCGGAAGTGGTGCGGGCAGCTACTGGATCACCTTTTTTCCAGCAATAGTCGTGATGGGCTTCGGCATGACCATCACCGTTGCACCGTTGACGACAGCGGTCATGGGGGCGGTGGAGCAACGTCACGCGGGTATTGCTTCCGGTATCAATAATGCCGTGTCCCGCACAGCCGGGTTACTCGCCATTGCAGTATTCGGCATTGTTGTCTTATCTGTCTTCACAAGCAATCTTGATAGCCAGCTGGCAACACTGCATCTAGCGCCCGGTGTGCAACAGCTTATCGATGCGCAACGTATCAAGCTGGCTGGCATCACCATCCCCACGAATGTGAGCGGTGGGGTGCAAGTGGCGCTCAAGAGAGCGATCGATGAGTCATTCGTGAGCGGTTTTCGCCTGGTCGCGCTCATCAGCGCAGCATTGGCCCTGGCAAGCGCACTCAGCGCCTGGTTGTTGGTTGAGGGGAAGAAACCAGCTCGCGCAGAAAGCACAGCCAAAGAGTCGCAGGCTTCTGCTTCTATAGTAGGAGCGGATGAACAGGAACCTCAAATATCCGCGGACTGAGCGAGAACTCTGTAAAGCGTATTTGATAGGCCCGAACCAGGCTCGACGTTTTGAGCAGGGGAAAGTATGGCCCACTCCAGGCGGAGTAGCCAATCGAGGAGGATTATTTTATGGCGAATGTTTCCAGTGTCAAGACGAAAGTCAAAACGGGTGAAGTGAACGGGTTCTATGACCCGCAATTTCAACGGGTAGCCGATGAATTCGTGCGCAATTTCGAGGAAAGGGACGAGGTCGGGGCATCGGTCTGCATCGCGCTCGAAGGCGAGACGGTCGTAGACCTGTGGGGAGGGAGCGCAGACCCCGCTACCAACGCGCCCTGGGTGGAAGATACGATTACACTCGTATGGTCAGCGACCAAGGGGGCGACTGCGCTGTGCGCCCATATGCTTGCTTCGCGAGGTTTACTTGACCTCGATGCGCCGGTAACGGACTACTGGCCGGAGTTTGGCCAGGCCGGTAAAGAGGGGATTACGGTGAGTATGTTGCTCAATCACCAGGCTGGTCTCGCAGCGCTGCGCCAACCCGTGCCCCCCGGAGCATTCTGGGATTGGGACCTGATAGTCAGTATGCTGGAGAAAGAGGAACCCTGGTGGAAGCCGGGCAGCATGCACGGGTATCATGGTCTTACGTTCGGATGGCTTGTTGGAGAGGTCGTGCGCAGGGTATCCGGCAAGTCGCTGGGGAGCTTCTTCCGCGAGGAAGTAGCGGAGCCGCTAGGTCTCGATTTCTGGATCGGCCTGCCGGAAGAGCATGAAAGCCGCGTAGCTCCCATCATTCCTGCGCCTCCTCCTGACCCGGCTGGGCCAATCTCACCGATGATGGCGGCAATGGTCGATCCCGCTTCTCTGCAAACCTTGCTGATGTTTAATACCGGGGGTCATATGCTCCCTGGCCCTGATGGGGTGTTCGGCTTTAACCTGCGGGCTGCGCGAGCCGCTGAAATCGGCGCTGCCGGTGGTATCACCAACGCACGTGGGCTGGCCGGAATGTATGCCCCGCTTGCCAACGGAGGCAGCATGAAAGGTGTCACCCTGGTGAATCGCGATACTCTGGCACGCATGGCGGCGGTTTCCTCGGCGAGCGCTCTCGATGCGGTAATACTGACTCCCACCCGTTTCGCGCTTGGCTATGTGAAAACCACCGATAACCGGCGCGTGCCGGGCTGCACCGAAAACGATAGCCTGATAATATCAGAAGAAGCCTTTGGGCATTCCGGCTTTGGCGGTGCCATGGCCTTTGCCGAACCTGCTGCCGGGATGTCTTTCGGATACGCGATGAACAGGATGGGTGATGGCATAGGACTCAATGTGAGAGGCCAGAGCCTGGTGGACGCCGCCTACCTCTCCCTGGGCTACACTTCCAATGCGTCGGGAGGCTGGCTTAAATATTAGCCATGTAGCGCGGGGTCGAGCTTTTCCAGCACGAAGTCGGCGAATTCACGAATGTGCCATTCAGATGGAACATAGACACCGCCAGATTTGAAAGCCCTGGAAGTCATGCCTAGCTGGGTCATTTCGCACACTTCCCAGTCCTGCTTGTTGACGATATCGAAGAGTTCGACGGCATCCATGGGGTCAAAGTCCGGCAAGGTCATGACTTCGGGGTCAAAGAGCCACTCGCAGACCACGCGGGAGCGGCCGGGCGATTCGGGCCATACCGTGTGGACAACGATGTGATCGTCGAGCAGGTTGATCAGTATGTTGGGAAGGAGCACCTCGCCGTAGTAGCGGCGCAGGTCTTCGGGACGCAGCCCCTTGAGAGGCGGGCGGCTGGCCTTGCCTGTGATGGTGAATGCTTCGATATCCCCGGCATATGTAGCCGCATCGCCATTGCCGTATGTCTTGCCCGAGCGGAAGCCGGGAAGTGCATCACATAGCTCGGGGTGCATGGGAGCGCAGTGATAGCACTCCATGAAGTTTTCGATTAGCAGCTTCCAGTTGGCCTGTACCTCGTAGGTGATCGTCTTACCGATCTTCAGTTCCCCGACTCCGTAGCGAGCGAACGGCTCGTAGCTCCCGAAACGCTGGATGATCTGCCGGTTAAGCTGGGCATCAGCAGGCGCAGGGCTGCCGGACAGGTTCAGACAGATAAAGCCCTCCCAGGTCTCCAATGCTACGGGCAGCAGTCCAAATTCTGTGCGGTCGAATTGCTGATCGTTCATCACGTTGGGCGCACCTAGCAGGCGTCCATCGAGTCCATAGGTCCAGGCATGATAGCGACACTGGATGGAGCCTTTGAGTTGCCCGCAAGCTTCGGAGCAGAGACGAGCGCCCCGGTGACGGCAGACGTTGAGGAATGCATGGAGTACGCCGTCGCGGTTACGGACTACGATTACGCTTTCCTTTCCGATAGTGACGACCTGGTATGCTCCTGGTTTAGCGGGAATGCTCTCGGCGCGGCCAGCGCAGACCCACATGCTGGAGAAGATTCTCTCTTGCTCCAGTTCAAAGATCGCGGGATCATAATAATAACGGCCAGGAAGGGTTGAAAGAAAAAGGGATTCGGAACGGGCCACCGTAGTCATGCGTAAATACCTCGATCTTGAAAAACACCAGCCATGCGGGCTGATTAGCCATTGCGCTGCGACGAAAAGTTTATCAGGGCGACCGCCGGCCAGGG
>Ga0207646_10002487_pt1 | contig 21765 bp, 26 predicted proteins | sample KBSK5502metaG_FD_184343 | JGI IMG/M metagenome (GOLD analysis project Ga0207646, IMG submission 184343) | Corn, switchgrass and miscanthus rhizosphere microbial communities from Kellogg Biological Station, Michigan, USA - KBS K5-50-2 metaG... | ecosystem: Host-associated > Plants > Roots >... | reverse complement strand
GCCCGTGGGCGATGCAGGCTTCTCGACCGCGACGCGTCCGACGGCGGTCGTCGGAGCAAGCGCGGCCGCGCCGGCGCTGATGCAGACGACCGAAACGAGGGCAAGGAGAGACCGAGGCACACGGTGTGGATCGGCATGGCCAGCCGATGGTCATGACTCCCTCGAACGAGGGACTGCGCAGGGTCTCGGGCCGTCTAGGTCTTGCGGAGCTCCTTCGCAAAGGAGCCACCGCCGATGATGCGCTCGGCGTGGTCACGGACGCGTTCGCGCAGCTCGCGGTCCGAGGTCACCACCCAGACGGGCGGCTCGAGCTCCGTGACGAGGCGCGCGATCTGATCGTCGCCCGACTCGTTCGTTTCCCAAACGACCTGAACGTCGTGTCCCTCTTGCTCGCCCCAGGCCTTGCCGCGCTGCTCGAGCTCCTCGCCGGGCATGTTGGGCCAGAGCGAGCGGCGGACATTCTCTGCGTCGACGAGGACTGTCGCCATGCCGGACGAGGCTCCGCCTCTTAGATGCTGTAGCTCGTCACTCGCCAGTAGGCAATGGCCACGGCCGCGACGCCGACAATCACGATGGTGGCCACGCCGAGCACTCCAGGACGACCGTAGGCGGCGTGACCGCGCCCGAAGCGGGTCAGGCCGAGGGCGCAGAGAATGCCTCCCACGAGACCGCCGATGTGCCCACCTTTCGAAATGCCGCTGATCGAGAACGTGAATACGAAGTTGATGACGATGATGCCGAGCGCGCTCCCGCCAAAGACGTAGTCGCGCTGCCGCTCGAGAACGAACCCTGCTCCGAGGATCCCGAAGATCGCGCCCGAGGCACCCACGGTCGGCGTCAGGAAACCGTTCGACCAGAGCAGGGCGCCGGCAGAGCCCGCGAGGCCGGAGACGAGATACAGCAAGAGGTACCGGCCCGAGCCGATCCGTTCTTCCAGAAGAGACCCGAACCAGTAGAGAGCGACCATGTTCAGGAGCAGGTGGACCGGCCCGTAATGCAGAAATGCCGCCGTCACCAATCTCCACCACTCGCCCTGTTCCAGCAACGGACCGAAGAGCACACCCTTCACGTAGATCGTGCTTCCGGTGCCGTTCACTCCGCCGCCCGTCGCCAGTTCCGCGACATACACGGCGACGTTGATCCCGATCAGCGCCTTGGTCACCTTTGCGCCCGTGCCCTCGAAGGCCGCGCGGCGGACTCCCTTGGTCACCCGCTGGACGCCTTGCGGCTTCCCCGAGTGCTCCGGACAGCGAATCCCGACGGGAGCCATGGTCATGCACTCCGTGCAGATGGGCCGGCCACACTCCGTGCAGGAGAGGCCGGTCACCCGGTCAGGATGCCTGTAGCAGGTCTTTTCGACGGGTTCGGCCATGTGCGAAGTAGCGTAGTCGGATGGGCATTCACGTCGCTTTCACTCCCGTCGAGACCGGTCCTGCCCCGATTGGAGTGGTGGTCGACGTCCTCCGGGCGACGTCGACGATCGCACAGGCACTCGCATCCGGTTATCAGCGAGTCCTCTGCTGTGCCGAGATCGAGGATGCGCTCGCGCTACGCGCGCAGATCCCGGATTCACTCGTCGGCGGCGAGCGCAAGGCGGTTCAGGTCGAGGGCTTCGACGTCGGCGCCTCGCCGCGTGAGTTTCTGGAGCCGCGCGCAGAGACGTTGATCCTGTCGACGACGAACGGGACGCGGGCGATCCTCGAGACGGCGGAGCGGTGCGAGGACGTCGTGCTCGGCAGCCTGCTGAACCTCGACGCTGTCGCGGGGGTTGCCGGGAGCCGGGACGCCGTGATCGTGTGTGCGGGGTTCCAGGACGCGTTCGCGCTCGACGACGCCTACTGTGCAGGCCGAATCGTGCAGCTAGTGCAGTCCGAGCGAACGGACGCGGCGATCGCATCCGTGCTGATCGCGAGCGCCTTTTCGAATGCGCTCGATGCGCTCAACGCGCGCACGTACGGTCCGCCCGGCCTGGAAGAGGACATCGCATTCTGCGCGCGCGAGAATGCGCTCGCTGTCGTGCCGCGCCTCGCCGGCATGGTCGGGCCGGCCGCGGAGATCACGGCCTCGTAGGGTCCACAGCTAGCCGGTGAGTTTCGCCGGCGGGAGGGCGCCAAGCGGATCGACCGAGGCGCCGCGGATCCGTACCTCGAAGTGCAGGTGGGGGCCGGTTGCCTGGCCGCTTGCGCCGATCAGCCCGAGGCGAACTCCCTGGCCGACCCACACGCCCAGACGAACGTCGATCCTCGAGAGGTGCGCGTACATCGAACGCTCACCGCGTCCGTGAGCGACGACCACCAAGAAGCCCCAGCCGCCGTTCCGCCAGCCCGCCCACACGACCTGACCCGAACGCGCCGCGTAGACCGGTGTGCCCATCGGCGCCCGCAGGTCGATGCCCGAGTGCCACCCTGCGCCCCGCGGACCGAAGCGGTCGCCGAGCACGGGGGCGGTCAGCGGCCAAGCGAGCGGCAGCGGGATCGTCGGAGGTGGTGCCGTGAGCGCGCCGAGCGTGGTGGGGCCCGCAACTCCGTCGGCCGCCAGCCCGGCCCAGTCCTGAAAGCGCCGCAGTGCGCGACGGATGTGAGGACCGAAGATTCCATCGAAGGGCCCGGAGGGGAAGCCGTGCTCGGCGAGCTCGAACTGCAGCGCCGCCACGTCCCAACCCGCCTTCCCCAGCCGAAGTTTGCGGCTGCCGAGCCGGTGGCGTGCGAAGCGGCCGAGTGCACGGCGTGTCTTCGGTCCGACGACGCCGTCGACCGTGATGTGGGCTCTCTTCTGGAGGCGGCGAATCGCCTTCGCGGTGCCACGTCCGCTGATTCCGTCGATCGGGCCGCGGTAGAGCCCGTGCGTACGCAGGCCGACCTGGAGGGCGGCGACGCCCGCATCGGCCGCCGTGGCGCTGGGTGTGACGGCTGCGGCGGCAAGGATCAGGGGCAGAGCGAGAAGCGCCCTGGCACGCATGGGTTGACCGTTTTCGCCGTGTCCTGAGGGATCCCTTGACAAGCGAACAGGTGTTCGTGTAGAACAGACGTTCCCATGATCGCCTGCATCCTCATCCCCGGCTTCGAATTGCGGGCGGCGCTGCGCAAGCAGCCCGGCCTCGCTCTGCGGCCTTCCGCGCTGTCGCCGGTGGCCGGCACGGAGCCTGTGCTCGGCCCGGTCACGGCCGAGGCGGAGCGGCTCGGCGTCCGTCCGGGGATGCGGCTCGGCGAGGGGCTGGCGACCTGCCCTGAGCTCGTCCTCGTCGAGCAGGACCCGGCCGCGGCCGAGCAGGCGTGGGAAGAGATCCTGCGTGCACTCGAAGACACGGGTTTTGCGGTCGATCCGGCCGAGGTCGGCTGCGTCTACTTCGAGACGCGTGGGGTCGAGAGGTTGTACGGCGGGCTCGAGCCTGCGTTGCGGCGCGCGCTCACCGCCGTCGGTACTGCCTGGGATCCACGTGCGGGCGCAGCGCAGCGCCGGTTCGCAGCTTTGGCCGCAGCGAACGTCGCGCGCCCCGGGCAGATCTTGGTCGTCTCCGACGAGCGGTTGCGCGACTTCCTCGCGCCGCTTCCGCTCGAGCTCGTGCCGATGGAGCCGCGCCGCCGCGCGGAGCTGTACGAGCTCGGGGTCAAGCGCGTCGGACAGCTTGCTGGGCTACCAGGTAGCGCCGTGGCCGAACGATTGGGGCCGGACGGCCGGCGCGCCTGGGGCCTGGCGAGAGGTGGGAAGACCACGCGCGTTCGCGGCCGGCGTCCGCCTGCGGAGATCGTCGAAGCGCTCGAGTTTCCCGAGGCGATCGGCAACGAGCTCACGTTGCGGCGCGCATTCGGCGCGCTCGTCGAGACGCTGCTGGCGCGGCCTGAGCGCGGGGGAAGGTTCGTTCGCAAACTGGCACTGTCGGCGCGGCTCGTCGGCGGGGGCTCCTGGCGGCGAAGCGCGACCCTGCGTGATCCGACCACCGAGATCGATCGCATCAAGGCTGCGCTCGGTCCCAAGCTCGCCGAGCTGCCGGCGCCCGTGCTCGAGCTGCGGCTCGAGCTCGTGGAGCTGACCAAGCACGACGGCCAGCAGCTCGAGCTCCTGCCGGCAGCAGGTGGAGAGCTCGACGTGCGGTTACGGGAAGGCCTGCGTCAGGTGCGCGCCAGCACCGGCTCGGGATCGGTCAACCAGGTCGTGGAGGTCGCACCGTGGTCGCGCATTCCGGAAGCGCGCGCGTTGTTCGTGCCGCGGGACGACTGCTAAGGCGTCGCTTGCGATGCCGACCATAAGAGGCCGTGCGCGCTTCGCGGGCACGGCCAATTAATTACCCCCGCGCGGCGGTCGTCGAGGCTCGCGTCGACGGAACGCCGGTGCGGGTGAATCGCCTAGCGGTGGAGGTGGTTCGCGAGGAGTGGCGCGTAGTGGATCGGTGGTGGACGGAGGAGCCGGTGTCCCGGCGTTACTTCGAGGTCGTGTTGCAGTCAGGGGAGAACGCCGTTGTCTTTCGCGACGAGAAGCGCAGCTGCTGGTTCACCCAGCGGGGTGCATAAAGAGGGATCAATCGTTTGCAGAACCCGCCAGGATCTCCCGAGCTCTGGCGAGATCCTCTTCTGCGACGACGATCTCCTTCGGGCCACCACCCGGCAAGCCGTCCATCATCCCGACGCCGAGGTTCGTCGACCGCAGATCGCAGGTGAGCCCTTCCGTTCGCAGAAGTGCGCAGAGCAGCTCTGCTTCGTAGGCGTTCGGCACGACCGTCAGGTGGACGAGCCCGACCGTCATTCAGCTCATCCTGCGCAGAGCGTCGTGAAAGCCACGGCTCGGCGCATGAATGTTGAGCAGCCGCGCGCGATCAGGGCCTGGGTTCGAAAACGTATGCACGACGCCGATGGGCGCGGCGACGTACGAGCCGGTTCCGAGGCGAAGACCCTCGTCGCCGGCGAGAAACTCAGGCTCGCCTTCGAGCACGTAGAACGAGTCGACGTGATCGTCATGGGTGTGCGGGTCGGGCCCTTCGAAGCCGGGCTCGAGCTCGAACTCGATCAGCGAGAGCTCGTCGCGGCCGATCTTGATCGTCGCGATCCGGTTCTTGCCCTCCAGACGTTCGCCTTCCCCGGGAGGAAGGAAGACGGCGTCCGATCCAGGAAGGCCACTGCCCGGTGGAGCGTCGAAGCTGTCGAAGCCGCCGGGCTCGCCGCGATCCCGCTCCTGCAGACTCCGCGCGAAGCCCCCGCCCGGCGTGTGGAAGTTGAGGAACCGCGCACGAGAAGTGCTCCGGAACCCATGCACGACCTCGGGCGGAGCGCAGACGCACGCGCCGGGAGACAACAGCTTTTCCTCGTCGTGGACGAGGACTGCGAGCCCGCCCTCGAGGACGTAGAACGAATCCGCGTGCTGCCAGTGGAAGTGCGGATCGGCGCCGGGACGAGCGTCCGGGAAGAGCGACTCGGTGATGCAGAGCTCGCCGAAGTTGGCCTTGATCACGATCCGTCCGCCGAAGAGCGCCTCGCCCTCGCCGGGTCTGTGCACGACTCCTGGCATTCCGAGCGAGTATGACGGTCGAACTGCAGCCTGAGTTCCCTCACAGGACCAGGAAGAGAGACAAGCTCGCAGCGAGCGCCGCGAAGAACACCTCCGTTCCGTACGTCGAGCTGCACGCCCACTCGTCGTACTCGTTCCTCGACGGGGCTTCGTTGCCGGAAGAGCTCGCCGTCAGCGCGGCCGAGCTCGGCTATCCCGCACTCGCGCTCACCGACCACGACGGCGTCTACGGCTCGCTCGAGTTCGCGCACGCGGCCAAGCACTTCGGTGTGCGTCCCATCACCGGCGCCGAGCTGACGCTTGCGGACCGCTCGCACGTCACTGTTCTCGTCGAGACCGCCAAGGGGTACGCGAACCTCTGCCGGCTGATCACGGCAGCGCACGCACACACGCGTCCGGTGGGAAGGGAATCCCAGCCGGCAGCTGACCCTGCTCTCGATCAGCGTCTCCTCGAGGAGCTGAACGACGGGCTCGTGTGCCTCTCCGGCTGCGCCCGGCGCGGAGTCGCGGTACGCAACCCGAACGCCGCTGCGCGACTTGCCCGAGCATTCGGCAGCGAGCGCTTCTTCGTCGAGCTCCAGCGTCCCTACGAGCGTGGCGACGCGCGGCGGAACTCGGCCCTGCGGCAGCTCGCCGAGCAGCTCGACGTTCTGACGATCGTCACCGGCGACGTTCACGCACACCACCTGCGCCGCGCGTCTCTGCAGGACGTCCTGGTCGCCATCCGCCACCGCAGCGCCCTCGACGGCTGCGAGGCCGAGCGGCGAGGCAACCACGAGTGCGTCCTGCTCTCGCCGGCCGAGATGGTCGAGCGTTTCCCCGAGGATCGCGCTTCGGTCGCGCGGACGGTCGAGCTCGCCGAACGCCTGCGCTTCGACCTGACGGAGGAGCTCGGCTACCGCTATCCCGACTTCTCGGACAGCCCGGAGCCGGCGATCGTTCAGCTCGGACGCGTCTGCGACCGCACCTTCGAGGAGCGCTATCCGCGAAACCACCGACTACGCCGCGAGGCGCGCAAGCGACTCGAGGACGAGCTGAAGCTCATCGACGAGCTCGGCCTCGCGGGCTTCTTCCTTCTGCACTGGGACGTGCTCGAGCTCGCGCGTAAATGCGCGCTCGAGGTGCGTGGCCGCGATTCGCCTCGTCACGCACTGCCGCCGGGCCGCGGGCGCGGCTCGTCGGTCGGCTCGCTCGTGTGCTACCTGACCGGCCTTTCGCACGTCGACCCTGTCGGCGCGGAGCTCTCGATCGGCCGTTTCCTCAACCGCGAGCTCGACTCGGTCCCCGACATCGACCTCGACTTTCCGCGTGACATCCGCGAAAAGCTGATCGTCGCCGTCACCGAACGCTACGGCCGCGAGCATGCGGCGCTCGTCGCCTCGTTCGCGACCTACCGCTCCCGTGGCGCGATCCGTGACGTCGGCAAGGCGCTCGGTCTCCCGTACGCGGAGCTCGAGCGCATAGCACGAGTCTCGGAAGGCTGGAACGCGAAGCGAGTCACCGAAGAGCTGCAACTATTGCCGGACGCCGACCGGAAGATGATGTCGCCACGCTGGCGCGCGTTCGCCGAGCTCTGCCACGAGATCGCCGGCCTGCCACGCCACATCTCACAACATCCGGGCGGCATGGTCATCTCTTCGCGTCCGCTGATCGAGCTCGTCCCCGTCCAGCCGGCCGCGATGGCGGGCAGGCAGATGTGCCAGTGGGACAAGGACTCCTGTTCAGACGCCGGCTTCCTCAAGATCGACCTGCTCGGGCTGGGGATGCTCTCGGCGGTCGAGGACTGCGTCGACCAGCTCGCGAGGCTGCAGGGGAAGCCGATCGACCTCTCCCGTATCCCGCTCGACGACAGGGCCGTCTACGAGGAGATCCAGCGGGCCGACACGGTCGGAGACTTCCAGATCGAGAGCCGCGCGCAGATGCAGAGCCTGCTGCGCACACGGCCGGAGAACATCGACGACCTCACCGTCCAGGTGGCGCTCGTGCGCCCGGGCCCGATTCAGGGCAAAGCCGTCCATCCGTACATCGAGCACCGCCAGCGCCTGCGCGAGGATCCATCGTTCGTGCCGCCGGTGGATCATCCGCTGCTCGCGGACTGCCTGCGCTCGACGCTCGGCGTCGTCGTCTTCCAGGACCAGGTGCTGGAGGTGGCGATCGCGCTCGCAGGCTTCAGCGTGGGGGAGGCGGAAGGCCTGCGCCGGGCAATGAGCCGGAAGCGTTCGCACGACGCGCTCGAGGCCTACCGCGAGCGCTTCGTCGCAGGCGCACTGCAGCAGGGCGTTGACCTGAAGACGGCGGACCTGGTCTACGACAAGCTCGTCGGCTTCTCCGGCTTCGGATTCCCGAAATCGCACGCGGCGGCGTTCGGATTGCTCGCGTATCAATCGGCCTGGCTCCGGCACCATCATCCGGCCGAGTTCCTCTGCGCGCTTCTCAATGCACAGCCGATGGGCTTCTATCCGCCGGCGACGCTCGTTCGCGACGGTCAGCGGCGTGGAGTCGAGACACGTCCTCCGGACGTGAACGTCAGCTCCGCCAAATGCACGGTCGAAGAGGGGGCGGTGCGCATCGGCGTCGACTACGTCAACGGCATCGGCGAAGCAGACGCGAAGGCGGTCGTCGAGGAGCGCGAGCAGGGCGGTCCGTTCCAGAGCGTGCGCGATCTCGCCCAGCGGACGCAGTTGTCGGAGCACGGCCTCGAGACGCTGGTCGTCTCCGGCGCGTGCGACTGCTTCGGGATGCCCAGGCGGCAGCTGCTCTGGCAGCTCGGCCTCGTGCCGCGCTCACACAGCATTCCCGGTTCGGGCGGCGAGGAGAAGCAGCTTGCGCTTCCACTCGATCCCACCGCTGCGACGCCCGAGCTGCCGGAGCCGACCGTCTGGGAACGCATGCTCGCCGACTACCGCACGACGAACCTTTCGGTCGGGGTCCATCCGTTGGAGCTCTTGCGCACGCATCTGCCGGCAGGCGTCATCTCCTCGAGAGATCTCGAGACGGCGCCGGATCGAGCGCAGGTCGCGATTGCCGGCATGGCCGTCGCGCGGCAGCGGCCGGCGACCGCGAACGGCGTCGTCTTCATGCTGATCGAGGACGAGTTCGGCGCCGTCAATCTGATCGTCCCGCCGTCCGTCTACGACAAGCACCGCGCGATTGTGCGCGGCGAGCCGCTCATCCTCGCACGCGGCCGCTTCGAGCGGATCGAGCGAAACCAGAACGTCCTCGTCCACTCCCTCGAGACCTTGGGCCCGCTCGCGCGAACGGTGTCACAGGAGACCGAAGTGAGCGCCAGCCTTCCCGGCGCCCACCATTTCGGTCACCGCTAGGTACGTCAGTACGCCGCGGGCTGCTCGTGCGGCGCGCGCTGCTCCATCGGCGAACGTCGCTCCTCGCGGCTGAGGTTGAACGCCGTGTTGACGAGCGCGACGTGCGTGAACGCCTGGGGAAAGTTCCCGAGCTGGCGCCGCGCCTCCGGATCCCATTCCTCGCCCAGCAGGCCCAGCTCGGTGCGCAGATCGAGCAACCGCTGAAAGATCTCCTCCGCCTCGTCGAGCCGGCCCTGCAGGGCGAGGTTGTCGGCGAGCCAGAACGTGCACGGAAGGAAGGCGCCCTCGCCGGGCGGTAAGCCGTCGACGCTACGCGCTTCCTTGTCGTGCGAGTAGCGATAGACGAATCCATCGCGCACGAGCTCACGCTCGATCGCAGCGACGGTGCCGACCATGCGCGGGTCGTCCGCCGGGAGGAAGCCGACGAGCGGGATCACCAGCAGGCTCGCGTCGAGACGCTTCGAGCCGTAGAACTGCGTGAACGAGTTGATCTGGGTGTCGAATCCCTGCTCGACCACCTCCCGATGGATCTCGGCTCGGATCTGGCGCCAGCGCTCGACCGGGCCGCTGCGCCCGAATCGCTCGACCGCCTGGACGCCACGGTCGAATGCGACCCAGGCCATCACCTTCGAGTGCGTGAAGTGCCGGCGCGGGCCGCGCACTTCCCAGATGCCTTCGTCGGGATCCTTCCACGCATCCTCGAGGAACCCCAGCAGGCGCCGTTGCAACGACCACGCCTCCTTCGAGGTTTCGAGCTTGCTGACTCTCCCCTGATGGAGCGCGTCGAGCACCTCGCCGTAGACGTCGAGCTGGAACTGATTTGCAGCTGCGTTGCCGACACGAACCGGCTTCGACCCCTCGTATCCCGGCAGCCAGTCGAGTGTCACCTCGAACAACCGGCGTTCGCCGGCGACGCCGTACATGATCTGTAGCGCCGACGCATCGCCCGCCGCGGCGCGGAGCAGCCAGACCCGCCACGCGCGAGCCTCCTCGAGGTAGCCCGCGTTCAGGAAGGCGAGCAGCGTCAGGGTCGCATCGCGCAGCCAGCAGTAGCGGTAGTCCCAGTTGCGCTCGCCGCCGATCTTTTCGGGGAGCGACGTGGTCGGCGCCGCCACGATCCCGCCGGTTGGTGCGTACGTGAGCGCTTTCAGGATCGCCAGCGACCCTTGCACCTCTGGCTTCCATTTGCCGGTGTAGCCGCAGCGGTCCGACCAGTCCTGCCAGTACTGATCTGTCTCACTCAGCGCGTGCTCGGCATCGATCGCACGCGGCGGCCGCTCGTTGGACGGGTACCACGTCAGCGTGAAGGGAATGCGTTCTCCCTTTCGAACCGTGAACTCGCCGATCGTCCGCAGATTCTCGCCGCGATGCTCGACCGGAGTCCGGAAGCAGAGCCCGTCGGGTCCTGCGACGGCGATGCGCCCGTCGGCGATCCTCCGCAGCCACGGGACCGTGCCGCCGTAATCGAAGCGGACGATCAGCTCCGAGAACATGTCGACGTGACCGCGTAGGCCCTCGACGATGCGCACGATGTCCGGCGCTTTCCCGCGAGGTGGCATGAAGTCGAGCACCCTCACCGCGCCGGTGTCGGCCTCCCATTCGGTCTCGAGGATCAGTGTGCCGGGGCGATAGCGGCGGGGCCCCTCCCAGGCGTCCATTCGTGGTGCGACGATCCAGCGCCCGTGCTCGGGAGTGCCGAGCAGGGCCGCGAAGCAGGCGCCCGAGTCGAAGCGCGGGAAGCACGCCCAGTCGATCGAGCCGTCGCGTCCCACGAGCGCCGCGGTCTGGAGGTCGCCGATCATTCCGTAGTCCTCGATCCGTGCCATCAGCGATCCTCGATCTCGAGGGCGAAACGCCGGAAGCGACGGAGGACGGCCCGGTTGAATGCTTGCTCGTAGTCGTCCGTGGCGTCCTCGTCGAGAGTCGTGGCGAAGTTGTCGCGAAGGTCGGCAAGGATCTCCGTGCCTGTTTCGACCAGGTCGACGTAGTCGCCGTAGCGTTCCTCCGCTTCGCTGCGATCGGCCTGGTTGTAGGCCCGTTCCGCAGCGACGCAGTCCTCGATGAGGCCCCGCTGCTCTCGCTCGAACAGGTCGAGCTGGCGATCGATGAGCTCCGAGAATCTCGCGCGCCTGACCCTCACAGCAATTCCTCGTAGAGCCGGATGTGCGCGCTCGCCGCCGCGTCCCAGGTGAGGCTGTCGCGCGCGAGCCGCGCGCCTGCACGGGCCTGCGCGAGCGCCGCTGCGTCGTCGAGCAGCTCACCTGCGGCAGCCGCCAGTCCCTCGATGTCGCCGGCTGGCACGACGCGTCCCGCGCCGAACGTCTCGATCGGCTCGGACAGGCCGCCGACGTCGTACGCCACAGCGGGGAGTCCGGCGCCGAGCGCCTGCATCAGCGCGCCGCTCTGGTCGAGCTCGGGGCGGTAAGGAAAGAGTGCGAGCGTCGCCCGGCCGAGCGAACGCTCGAGCTCGGCCTGCGACAGATAGCCGAGGCGCCACTCGGCGAGGTCGCCGGCGTCGGCGCGATAGCCGTTCACCGGCTCGACCGGATCGCCGGCGACGAGCAGATGGGCTCCGGGGATCAGCTTCGTCGCAGCTATGGCATCTCCGATCCCCTTGTACGGCCGGATCGTCCCGAGGCAGAGCAGGGTGCGCCCGTCGTCGGTGCGCACGGGATCACTGGGAAAGACGGGATGTGAGATGACTGCCGCGTCGACACCGAGCTCGGCGAGACGCTCGCGCCCATGCTGGCTGTGGACGACGATCCGGTCGAACCGGGAGAGGAGATTCCTCCAGAGACCCTGCTTGCCCGCAGTCCGGCGGGGCAGCAGGTCATGGGCCGTGAAAACCGTCGGGACGCGCGGCCGAAGCAACAGCCGATCGAGCTCGGGCGCCGCGAGCCACTGCAGGTGCAAGACGTCGGGACGGCGGAGCAGCAGCGCGGCCGTGCCCGGCAGATGCTCCACCACCTTGAGCGGGATGCGCAACCTCGAACGTCCGAAGAGTCTCGCCGAAACGGGATAGAAGGGCTCGCTGCGTCGGTAGCCCACCGGGACCGGCGAGGCGCCGAAGCGGAAGCGGGACGTGACGAGCTCGACCTCGACCGCGCGCCGGGCGAGCGCCGCGGCGAGCTCGTGATCGTAGGCCGGCGTGAAGGCGGGCGGGTCCGAGATGACGACTCGCATCGAGCAGTACAGTAGAACGCCTGCTTGTCCGGACCTGGAACCTCTTCCACGGGAACACGCAGCCGCCGGGACGGAAGGCGTTCCTCCGGGAGATGGTGCGGCTTGCGAGTGCCGACCGTCCCGCGGTGCTCTGCCTGCAGGAAGTGCCTGTCTGGGCGCTGCCGGAGCTGGGCGACTGGAGTGGGATGGCGGCGTTGGGAGCAGTCGCGCAGCGCCCGACCCTGGGTCCGATTCCCTCGACTGCCGGGGTCGGGCGCGTGCTCACCGACCTCGACCACGGGCTCCTGCGCTCGGCTTTCACGGGACAGGCCAATGCGATCTTGCTCAGCTCGGAGCTGCGAATCCAAGATCATCGACACGTGATCCTCAACCCTTTTCGCTTCAGGCGCGCGCAGGCGCGACGACTCGGGCTCGGCATCGTCGAACGGCTGGCCTGGGGAAAAGAGCGGCGTGTCTGCCAGGCGGTCCGTGTTCAAGATGGCGACCGGACGCTGCTCATCGGGAACCTGCATGCGACCGGCTTCGTGAACAAACTCGTGCCGGATGCCGAGCTTCTCCGGGCAGCTGTCTTCGTCGACGGGATGGCGAGGCCGGCTGAGCCGGTACTGCTGTGCGGAGACTTCAACCTCAGCATTGCGGACTCGCGCACCCTCGCGGATCTCGTCGAGCCGGAGTGGGGCTTCAGTGGGCCGACGCCGACAGGCATCGACCACATCCTGGCGCGGGGGCTCGAAGCATCGCCGCCGGTGCGGTGGCCAGCCGAGCGGCGTCGGCAGGAAGGACGCCTGCTTTCCGATCACGCACCGGTCGAACGGGTCGTCGCTTGACCTTCGAAGAAGGTCGCGCGCTGTTCCCGGTCCTCGAGCGTTTCGCGTATCTCAATACGGGAACGCTCGGCCCGCTCTCGAGACCGACGTTGGCCGCGATAGAGGAGCGTCTCCGTTTCGACCAGGAGCACGGGCGCGGAGGCCACGCCTGGTTCGAGACGGTGCTCGACTTGCGTGGCCGGGTGCGCGATCAGCTTGCGGCGCTGGTCGGCGCGTCGTCTGGGCAGCTGGCGTTGACGAGCTCGACGACCGACAGCTGCAACATCGTGCTGTCCGGGCTCGACCTCGGGCCCGACGACGAGGTCGTGACAACAGACTCCGAGCATCCGGGATTGCTGTTGCCGCTGCACGTCTCGGGGGCACGCGTGCGGGTGGCCGAGGTCGCCGCGCGGCCGACGGCGGATGCACTCTCCGCCATCCTGTCGTGCATCACGCCGCGCACGCGGCTGCTCGCGTTGTCTCACATCCTGTGGACCACCGGGCAGCTGATGCCGGTGCACGAGCTGAAGCGCGAGAGCGGACTGCCGGTCCTGGTCGACGGCGCGCAGTCCGTCGGCGCCATCCCTGTCGAGGTGGGGGAGCTCGACTACTACACGGTCTCGTGTCAGAAGTGGCTCTGCGGTCCCGAGTCGCTCGGCGCGCTCTACGTCCGCGACCCGGAGGAGCTCGGCGTCGGGATCCCGAGTTACTTCGCGCAGAAGTCGCTCGAGCCTGACGGGACGTTCGTGCCCAAGGAGGGCGCGGTGCGGTTCGACTCCGGCTGGCTGCCCACAGCGAGCCTGGCGGGGCTCGAGGCGGCGCTTGCAGTGGCGCCCGACTGGCGCTTCGCGCGTGCCGCCGAGATGGCGGACGCTTGTCGCGGTGCCCTGGGGGATCGCTTCGAGCTCGTCGCCGACGGCGGTGAGAGCACGCTCGTCTCCTTCGTGCCGGAAGGCGACGCCGCGGCCGAGGCGGCGCGGCTCTACGACGTGGGTGTGATCGTTCGCGACATGCCCGGCACCGGCTGGCTACGGGCATCGTGCGGTTGGTGGACGAGCGGCGACGACATCGACCGCCTCGTCGCCGCGCTCGGCTAGTTCTCGGGTAGGGGCGCGTAGAGGTCGATCACGGTTCCGTCCGGGTCCTCGACCTGCGCATAGCGCTGGCCCCAGAACGCGTCCCACGGCTCCTTGTGCGTGGTTCCACCGAGCGCGAGTAGCTCGCCGAAGACCTGATCGACCTCGCCGGGTGAGGCGCACCGAAACGCCCCACCACTGGCATGACCAGCGGTTGGTCGCTTCCACTCCGGATCGAACGACCGCATGACCTCCTCGGTGTCCAGCGCGTAGCGCATACCCCCTGGAAGCGACGCCTCGACATGCGGCTCGGTCTCCGCCCCGTCCGGAAACTCGAGTCCGAGCCGACGGTAGAACACGAGCGAACGCGCCATGTCGCTCACGGTGACGGCGAAGACGTCGAATTGCGGGCTCACTTTGCCTCCGCGGTGTCGGCGGTTCGCAGGCCGAGCTCCGGCGCGATCGGCTGCAGCGCTTCGATCACGTTGCGAATGTGGTCGTCGAGTTCGAGCCCGAGCCCTTCGGCGCCGGCGTACACCTCGTCGCGATGGACTCCGGCTGCGAACGACGGCTGTTTCAGCTTCTTCTTCACGGACTTCGGCTCGAGCCCGTCGAGGCCCGTCGGTCGCACGAGGCCGCACGCGTGCACGAAGCCGGAGAGCTCGTCGCAGGCGAACAGTGTCTTCCTCAACGGCGTATCGCGCGGCATCTCGAGATGCTCTGCGTGCGACAGCACCGCCTCGATCACTTCGTCGGGGTAGCCCTCCTCTCGGAGGATCGGCGCTCCGTCCTGCGGGTGCTGGTCGAGCGTGGGGTGGATCTCGTAGTCGAAGTCGTGCAACAGCGCGACGACACGCCACAGCTCCTCGTCCTCGTCGAAGTGCCTGGCGTACCAGGCCGTCGACGCCTCGACGGCAAGCGCGTGGCGCCTGAGCGCCTCGCTCTGCGTGTACTTCGTCAGGGTCTCCCAGGCGCGTTCGCGTGTCGTTTCCACGGCCTGGGTAGGCTACCGCGATGGCCCAGACAGCCGTCATCGGCCGGGCGGCCGAGAGCTTCGTCATCGAGGGCGGGAGACCGCTCCAGGGACGCATCCGGGCGTCCGGAAACAAGAACGGCGCCCTGCCGATTCTCGCCGCCTGTTTGCTCACCGCCGAGCCCGTCCAGCTCCACAACGTTCCTCGGATCGTCGACGTCGAGACGATGATCGAGCTCCTCAACGACCTCGGAGCCGAGGCGGACTGGACCGGGCCGAATGACGTGGCGGTTCAGGCGGCCGAGGTGGTCAAGCACGAGCTCGACGAGGAGCTGTGCAGCCGGATGCGTGCGTCATTCCTCCTGGTGGGCCCGCTGCTTGCACGCGTCGGCAGCGTGAGTGCGCCGCCTCCCGGGGGCGACGTCATCGGTCGCCGTCGGCTCGATCCGCACATCCACGCCTTCGCCGAGCTCGGTGCGCAGATCGACATCGGCCGCCGCTACGAGGTGCGTGGCGGCTCGCTTCGCGGGAAGCACATCTTCCTCGACGAGGCGAGCGTGATGGCGACCGAGAACGCGGTGATGGCCGCAGCGCTCACGCCCGGAGAGACCGTGCTCGGCAACGCGGCCTGCGAGCCGCATGTCCAGGACCTGTGTCGCTTTCTCATCTCGCTCGGCGCGCAGATCGAGGGTATCGAGTCGAACGTGCTCCGCATCAACGGCGTGGATTCGTTGCGCGGTGGCGACTGGGAGATCGGTCCCGATCACATCGAGGTCGGCAGCTTCATCGGCCTCGCAGCGATCACCGGCGGTGACGTGACCATCGACGGCGTCAAGCAGGCCGACCTCGTCTCGATCCTGCACGGCTTCGAGAAGTTCGGCGTCCAGGTCGAGCGCGGCGAGGACCTCGTGCGCGTGCCACCGCGGCAGGAGCTCGTGGTGCAAGACGACCTGGGCGGTCACGTCCCCAAGATCGAGGACGGGCCCTGGCCCGCGTTCCCGTCCGACCTGACCTCCGTCGCACTCACGGTGGCGACTCAGGCGCAGGGCACGATTCTCATGTTCGAGAAGATGTTCGAGAACCGGCTGTTCTTCACGGACAAGCTCGTGAGCATGGGGGCCCGCATCATCCTCTGCGATCCGCACCGTGCCGTTGTCACCGGCCCGGCGAAGCTGCGTGGGCAGCGGATGGAGAGCCCTGACATCCGGGCGGGGATGGCGATGCTGCTGGCAAGCCTGTGCGCAGTGGGCTCTTCGACGATCGGAGCCGTGTACCAGATCGACAAGGGCTACGAGCGAATCGACGAACGCCTCCGCGCGCTCGGCGCCCAGATCGACCGCATCGACGGTTAGGCCGCAACCGATCGCCCGGCGATCCGGGCCGGGCTCGCGATCGTCGCCTCCGACCGGGGTGTCAGTCGCGGTACGCTGCCACACCATGGCTGCGACCGGACAGGGCCGCGCGAGCGCGCGGGTCAACGTCGCTGGGCGTGGCGAGACGAACATCGCCACCGGCGTCCCGGTGCTCGACCACCTCTTGTCCGCCCTGGCCGTCTCTGCGTCATTCGATCTCGCGCTCGAGGTCGCACCGGAGTCCCCCGAGGCGGAGATCGGCATCGCCGGCCGGTCGCTCGGGGAGGCGCTCGCCGAGCCCCTGCGAGCCGAAGGCGTGCGTGGCCACGGGTCGGCCGTGATGCCCGCGGACGAGGCACTCGCGCATGTCGCCCTCGAAGCCTCCGGGCGGCCGCTGCTCGTATCGAACGTCGATCTGTCAGAGGCACGCATCGCCGGGCTCTCCGGCGATCTGGCGGCGCGATTCCTGGACGAGCTCGCCCAGGCCGCGGGCCTGACCCTGCACGTCCGGCTCGTCGAGGGGCGCGACACGCAGCACGTGCTCGAGGCGATCTTCAAAGCACTGGGCGTCGCGCTTGCACAGGCATGCCGACCGCGAAGGAGGAAAGGCGAATGAAAGAAGTCGTGCGCACGGAGTTCGCGCCGGCGCCGTTTCAGGATGCGCCGTACTCGCAGGCGATCAAGGCGAATGGATTCGTGTTCGTGGCCGGACAGGTCGGGATCGAGCCCGATAATCCCGAACCGGTCGGCGACGGCATCCGCGCGCAGACCGAACAGACGCTCATGAATCTCCGCGCGATCCTGGAGGCCGCCGGAAGCGGCATGGACAAGCTCGTCAAGACGACGGTCTTTCTGACAGACCTGGACGACTTCCAGGGGATGAACGAGGTCTACGCAAGGCACGTGGGCGACGAGCCGCCCGCCCGCTCGACTTTCGAGGTCGCGAAACTCCCGCCCGGCCTGCTCGTCGAGATCGAGGCAATCGCACTGCAGTAGTGGACTGCGCAATCGAGGAGTTCGTCCGCGGGCTCGGCCTCGATGCCTATCTCGTAGGCGGCGCGGTGCGCGATGAGCTGCTCGGGCGCGATTCGAAAGACGCCGACTTCGTCGTGCCCGGGGTGGACTACGAGGGCCTGCACGCCGCCCTCGAGCCGTACGGCAAGGTAGAGGAGCTCGAGGTTGCGGGACGGCGCGTCGGCGCGCGCCTCCATCCCAGGGACCCGAAGCTCCGCCGCCTGGCGCCCGCCGGGATCGAGTTCGCGCCTCCGCGTGCCGAGCGGAGCACCGGGCCGGGCCGGCACGAGTTCGAGATCGTCGCCGACCCTGCCCTCTCGATCGAGGCTGACATGGGCCGCCGCGACTTCACCGTGAACGCGATGGCGCGGCGGCTGGAAACGGGCGAGATCGTCGACCCGTTCGGAGGGGCCGACGATCTGCGGAACGGCGTACTTCGCACCGTTCGCCCGCGGAGCTTGGCCGAGGATCCGCTGCGCCTCGTCCGCGGCTTGCGCCTCGTGTCGCAGCTCGGGCTCGAGCCGGACGCCGAGACACTCCAACAGATGCGCGCGGAGGCCTCGAGCGTTGCGCTCGTCTCCGGCGAGCGCGTAGGGGGTGGGCTCCACTCGGATGGGCTGGGCGAGCTGTCGAAGCTGCTGCTCGGATCGCAGCCTGCCCGAGCGCTGCGACTCGCCCGGGACACCGGTGTGCTCACCGCGCTTCTCCCGGAGTTCGGGGACTCGATCGGGTTCGTGCAGGACAGTGACCGGCAGCACCTGCCGCTCGACGAGCACATCTTTGCGGTCGTGCAGGCTGCAGCCGACGCCGGCGCGCCGCTCGCGGTCCGGCTGGGCGCCCTCTTCCATGACCTCGGCAAGCCGAGGTCAAACGGAACACACGCCGAGCGCGGCGCCAAGCTCGCAAGCGCAGTGCTACGGCGGCTCCGGTATCCGACGCGCCTGCGCACATACGTGACCCGGCTGGTACGCGCGCACGCCTTCTCGCTCGAGAACGTGGACGAGCTGTTTGCCCGTCGCTTTCTCCGCCGGCACGGCGACGAGCTCGCGTTCGACCTCGTATCGCACAAGGAGGCCGATCTGCGTGCGAAGAAGATCTCTCCAGACGAGCTCGAGGCAGTGGCAAGGTTGCGCGCTTTGCTCGAGCAGGAGCAAGACCAGCCGCACCGCCTCAAGGATCTCGCCGTCGACGGATCGGACCTGATCGAGCTCGGCTTCACCGAGGGGCCGGCGATCGGCCGGACGCTCGAGTCGTTGCTGGATGCCGTGGTCGACGACCCCGCTCTCAACACGCGCGACCAGTTGCTCGAACGCGCGCGCGAGGACGCGCCATGACCGTCGCTCGCCTTCGGCTCGCTCCCGTGAGGGAAACCATGTTTCCCTCACGAGCTCCCTTCTTCAGGGATCGCCTCAGCCCCCGCGCCGCTGAGATCGCCGCGTGGGCCGAGGAGAAAGAAAGGGGAAACCGCACGGTTTCCCCCGGGGCCCCTTCCCTCGCTCATTGGGCAAAGACCGCCCAATGAGCGTTCCCCTCATCCGCTGGGACGCGCCGGGTCCGTACACGGTGGCCTTCTCGACCCGGCTCGGCGGCGTCAGCGAGGGCTCCTTCGAATCGCTCAACCTCGGCCGGAGGACGCGCGACAACCCCGAGAACGTGGACGAGAACCGTCGGCGGCTCTGCGCGTCGGTGGGCGTCGAGCCCGAACTGCTTGCGCTCAACCGGCAGGTCCATGGCACTACGGTCAATCGCGCAGAGCCGGGCGATCGTACGAAGGACGGAGACGGTCTCTGGACGGACGAGGCCGGTGTTCCGATGCTCGCGTTCAGCGCCGATTGTCTCCCGATCGCAGTGGTGCGCGTGAACAGCAGCCCGGGGCTGGCCCTGCTCCATGCAGGAAGGCTCGGACTGCTCGCCGGGATCGTTCAGGCAGGCGCCTCCGCGCTCGATGGCCGGCTGGCGGCGATCGTCGGTCCTGGGATCGGCCCATGCTGTTACGAGGTCGGCGAGGACATCCTCGCTGCGTACCGTGCGCGCTTCGGATCGGACGTCGTGCGCGGCCGCAACCTCGACCTGTGGACAGCGGCCGAACGCGTGCTCGACGAAGCAGGCGTCGACGCTGTCGAACGGCTCGACGTGTGCACGGCCTGCAATGCCGACCGCTTCTTCTCCCATCGACGCGACGGAGCGCTCACGGGACGGCAGGGAGTGATCGGCTTTGTCGCCTGAAGCCGTCCGCGCGAACTACGCGCGCATCGGTTCCGAGGTCGGCGGGGGCGTCACGATCGTCGCCGCCACGAAGTACGTCGCGCTCGAAGACATGGGTGTGCTCGCCGCCGCCGGCATCGAAGTCGTGGGCGAGAACCGCGCTCAAGAACTCGAGCGCAAGCACGCTGAATACGGCGACACGTTCCGCTGGCACTTCATCGGGCATCTGCAGTCGAACAAGGTCAAGGTCGTGAATCGAATCTGCGAGCTCGTGCACTCGCTCGATTCGGAGTCGGCCGCGGCTCGACTCACCGTTCCGGCTCTCGTCGAGGTGAACCTGGCCGGCGAGTCGTCGAAGTCAGGGATCGTTCCGGAGGAGCTGCCACGCTTCCTGGAGCTCTACGGTGACGTACGCGGGCTGATGACGATGCCCCCCGAAACCAGCGACCCGGAGGCGTCGCGATCGTACTTTCGGCGACTACGGGAGCTGGCTGCGCAGCACGGCCTGAAGGAGCTCTCGATGGGAACCAGTCAGGACTACAGCGTCGCCGCGGAGGAGGGAGCGACGCTCGTCCGCGTGGGCTCAATCCTGTACGGGGAGTAACATTTCGCGCGAGATGGGCTTTGCAGACGTGTGGAACAAGACCCTCGTCTACTTCGGCATCGCCGAGGAGGAGGACTGGGACGAGGAGGCCTACGTCACGGACGAGGACCTCCAGCGGAGCTACGCCGAACGACCCAACGTCCGGCGTCTCGCGCCGCGCCGGCGCGAGCGGGAGTTCGAGGACTGGACCGATCCTGAGCCCGGCAACGACAGGACCGCCGTCCTGCGCCCACGCGTTGCGGCGGTGCCGTCGCCCGCGTCGGTGCGGGTGCACCTGGTGGTGCCGCGGAGCTTCAACGACGCGCAGCAGATTGCCGACAAGTTCAAGGAATCGATCCCGGTCATCCTCAACCTGCAGAGCTCCGATCAGGACCTGTCGAAGCGACTGATCGACTTCGCCAGCGGGCTGACGTATGCACTCGACGGCGGGATGCAGCGCGTGGCCGACAAGGTCTTCCTGCTGACGCCGCGAAACGTCGAGGTGTCGGCCGAGGAGCGCGCGCGCCTGCTCGAGCGCGGCGGCTTCTTCAACCAGGCCTGAGCAAGGAATACGAGCCCTTACGCCGAACTGGGTGTGATGGCCGACCGTGCCATGCTCGGCTTGCTCTACGACGCCGTCGACAACGTCGCCGGCTTCGCGCGAGTTTTTGTCACCGTCTACTCGCTGCTGATCCTCGCCTACATCATCACCTCGTGGGTGCGGCTTCCTTACTCGGTCTGGCTGAACAGGATCCAGCGGTTCCTCTACGACGTCTGCGACCCGTACCTCCGGTTGTGGCGTCGCATCCTGCCGACCTTCGGGCCGCTCGATCTCTCACCCGTGGTCGGTGTCGCGTTTCTCTACATCCTGCTGAGGGTCATCCTGAGCATCCTCAACCGCTTGCACTGAAAGGGGGAGACATGACGCTTACTCCCGTTGAAATCAGACATCTCAAACCGGCGAGGAGCCTCGTCGGGGGTTACAAGAGGACGGCCGTCCAAGGGCTCATGGACGAGATCGTGGCGAGCTTCGAAGACGTCTGGCGCGAACGTGCGGATCTCGCCGACAAGGTCGAGCAGCTCGAGGTCGATCTCGTCCGCTACCGCGAGCTCGAGGCGCTCCTGCGGACCACACTCGTCTCGGCGGAGAAATCTGCGGTGACGCTCAAAGAGCAGGCCGGCAGGGAGGCCGACCTCATCATCGAGGAGGCGCGCTCCGAGGCCCGCGCGATCACGAGGTCGGCGCGCTCGGAACACGACCGCCTCATGACTGAGGTCCGTCGAATGAGGTCCCTGCTGCACTCCGCGCTCGCACTCGTCGACGAAGAGCCGCCCCAGAAGGCTGCGGAGGCAGAAGCGGCCTGACCGGACCCCGAAGTTAGACTCCCTGCATGGAAGCGGTTTCCACGCGCCTGCAGCTTCGTGTGTCCCCGGGCGCGAGGAGGGCTCACGTCGTCGGCCACCACGGCGACGCCTGGAAGGTCCGCGTCGCGGCTCCGCCGGAAGGGGGTCGCGCGAACGAGGCAGTCGTAAGGTTGCTCGCGGAGACGCTCTCGCTTCCGCGCGACGCGGTGACCCTCGTTTCGGGCCACGGAGCGCGGGACAAGATCATCCAACTCGCCGGTCTCGACCAGACTGAAATCGAGCGGCGCCTCGCTTCGGCCGCTGAGAAGGAGCGCCGCGGATGAGCGTCACTCGCCTTCGGCTCGTTCCCGTGAGGAACCCACAGGTTCGAGCTGGGGAACCTCCCG
>Ga0207646_10002486_pt1 | contig 21767 bp, 34 predicted proteins | sample KBSK5502metaG_FD_184343 | JGI IMG/M metagenome (GOLD analysis project Ga0207646, IMG submission 184343) | Corn, switchgrass and miscanthus rhizosphere microbial communities from Kellogg Biological Station, Michigan, USA - KBS K5-50-2 metaG... | ecosystem: Host-associated > Plants > Roots >... | reverse complement strand
TTCAGGGCCGCGGTACCGTAGCTACTGGACGCGTCGAGCGCGGCAAAGTGAAGGTGAACGAGACGGTGGAAGTAGTGGGCATCCGGCCGACGATCAAGACGGTCGTGACGGGCGTGGAGATGTTCAAGAAGCTGCTTGATGAAGGGACGGCCGGCGACAACGTGGGCTTGCTGCTCAGAGGAGTTGAGCGCAAGGACATTGAGCGAGGTCAGGTAATCTCGAAGCCCGGCTCGATTACGCCGCACACAAAGTTCAAGGCGGAAGCCTATGTGCTGACGAAGGAAGAAGGCGGCCGGCACACGCCGTTCTTTACGGGCTACCGGCCGCAGTTCTACTTCAGAACCACTGATGTTACGGGCGTGGCGAATCTGCCGACCGGGGTAGAGATGGTGATGCCTGGCGACAACGTAGAGATGAACATCGAGCTGATTGCGCCGATAGCGATGGAGAAGGGTTTGCGGTTCGCGATTCGTGAAGGCGGCCGCACAGTCGGCGCCGGCACGGTCAGTGAAGTGGTGGAATAGCAGAAAGCAGAACGCAAGATGCTGAATGAAAAGATTCGAATCAGGCTGAAGGCTTACGATCATCGCGTGCTCGATCAGTCGACGACCGAAATTGTCGAAACTGCAAAGCGCACTGGTGCGCGCGTGGCCGGGCCGATTCCGCTGCCAACCGTGAAGAACAAATGGACGGTCCTGCGTTCACCGCACGTCGATAAGAAATCGCGTGAGCAGTTCGAGATCCGAACGCATAAACGTCTGATGGACATTCTCGATCCTACGCCGCAGACAGTCGATGCGCTGATGAAGCTGGATTTGCCCGCGGGTGTGGATGTTGAGATCAAAGCGTTTGGGAAGAGCTAGAGCATTGCCGATTTCCGATTGCCGATTTCCAATTGGCGTTTCGGAAAAACTGAATCACTAGATCGGCAATCGGCAATCGGCAATTGGAAATCGAAAATGATCAACGGAATCATCGGCAAAAAGGTTGGGATGACGCAGTTGTTCGCGCCGGATGGCACGGTTACCCCGGTAACTGTTATTAAGGCCGGTCCCTGTGTCGTGGTGCAAAAGAAAACTGCCGGCGGTCGCGATGGTTATGATGCCGTGCAGGTTGGACTGGTCGAGGATCGTCCAATCAAACTTAAGAACGTCAACAAACCAATGCGCGGTCACTTCGAGAAAACCGGCGGCGGCATTCCTCCGACGCGCGTGCTGAAAGAGTTTCGTCTCGAAGCTTCTGATGACAGCACCAATGTTGGCGACAAGATTCTGGTAGATCAATTCGCCGACGGCGACATCGTCGACGTGGTCGGCAAATCAAAGGGTCGTGGGTTTGCGGGCACTATCAAGCGTCATAATTTTAATCGCGGCCCCGAATCGCATGGCTCCATGAACGTGCGAGCGCCGGGATCGATTGGCCAATCGGCCTATCCGTCACGAGTCATCAAAGGCATGCGCTCTTCGGGGCACATGGGTGACGAGCGGGTGACGATCAAGCGCCTGACGGTTGCGCGAGTCGATGCCGAGAATAATCTCCTGATGATTCGCGGCGCCGTGCCGGGCGCAAACGGCACAGTCGTAGTGGTTAAGAAAGCGGCGAGACAGGGCAAGTAGTAGGCCGAGGCAAGATCGTAGTCGAAGCGGAGGTTCCGTTATGCCAACAGTCAAAGTGCTGGATCTGACAAGCAAAGAAGTTGGCGAGGTCGAGTTGGCTGACGCAGTGTTTGGCGTGGCGCTCAACGAGCCATTGATTCACGAAGCGGTGCGCAGCTTTCTGGCGAATCGGCGCGCCGGCACGTCGGCTACGAAGACGCGCGGGGACGTTTCGGGATCGGGTCGCAAATTGTGGAAGCAGAAGGGCACCGGCCGGGCGCGGATCGCCAGTTTGCGTTCGCCGCTGTGGAAGGGTGGCGGTAATGTCCACGGGCCGCAGCCACGTGACTGGTCGTATAACTTGCCCAAAAAGATGAGAAAGCAGGCGATGTGCTCGGCCATCTCTGAGCGCTTGCGTGAAGGCAACCTGATCATCGTCGACGAATGGAAGTTCGATCAGCCCAAGACCAAAGAGTTCATTAACACCCTGGGCAGTTTGAAACTGAGCGGCAAGACGCTGATCGTCGACTCTCTGAAGAACACGAAACTTATACTGGCTTCGCGCAATGTGCAGACGGCCAAGGTCGTGAACAGCTATGGAGTCAATATCTATGACCTGGTCAATCATCAGAAAGTAGTGCTCACTCCCAGGACCGTGGAAGAGTTGACTGGCATATTGAAACCGCGACCGAAAGACGACGAAGAGCATTTTCATTCGCATTCCAGCGAAGGCGGAGCAGAGCGACCGCCGCGACGGATACCGAGGGACAGAGGAGCGTCGGCGTAAATCATGCGAACCGTTTGGGACGTTATCAAATCACCGGTGATTACTGAGAAGGCACTGGTGGCTAAGGAAGAGACGCAGGACCGGCGTCAGTTGTTGACGTTTCGCGTCGACCGGCATGCGACCAAGCCTGAGATCAAGAACGCGGTCGAGTCGATTTTTCAAGTTAAGGTAGACGAGGTCCGCACGGCGAATTTTCTCGGCAAGATGGCGCGGCGCGGTCGTCATGAAGGACGCAAACCGTCCTGGAAAAAGGCGTACGTAACGCTGAAACCGGGCGAGAAGCCGGTTGATTACGGAGAAGCCATCTAAAGTTTCGAGTTGCGAGTTTCGGGTTTCGAGTTAACAACGAACTCGAAACTCGAAACTCGAAACCCGAAACTGACGAAGTCATGGGAATCAAGAAACTTACACCGACATCGCCGGCCCGGCGCTATCAGACTTATCTGACACGCGACGAATTGACGCCGGGCGCCGTGCCTGAAAAGTCTCTGCTGGAACCAAAGCACCGCATTTCAGGACGCAACAACGACGGGCGCATCACGGTGCGCCGCCGCGGCGGCGGTCATAAGCGCTTCTATCGGGTGGTTGATTTCAAGCGCGATAAAGACGGAGTGCCGGGAAGAATTACCCAGATTGAATATGACCCGAACCGGTCGTCGAACATCGCTTTGGTTACTTATCTGGACGGCGAGAAGCGCTACATCATCGCTCCGGTTGGTTTGGAAGTCGGGAAGACGATCAACAGCGGAGAGGAAGCGGATATTCTGCCGGGCAATACTTTGCCGATTCGGAATATCCCGCTGGGCACGCAGATTCACAATATCGAAATGCGTCCCGGCAAGGGCGGCCAGATGGCCCGCGCGGCCGGATCGTTTGCCCAGTTGCTTTCCAAAGAAGGGAAGTTTGCCCAGTTGCGCATGCCTTCGGGTGAAATCAGACGCGTCCCGGTCGAGTGCCGGGCGACAGTGGGACAGGTAGGGAACGTTGAACATGAAAACGTTTCGCTCGGTAAAGCGGGACGGACCCGCTGGCGCGGCATCAGGCCGCACGTGCGCGGTGTGGCGATGAATCCGGTGGACCACCCGCACGGCGGCGGCGAAGGCAAGACCTCTGGCGGACGCAATCCGGTAACGCCCTGGGGACAACCGACGCGTGGCTACAAGACGCGACGGAATAAACGAACGAAAAAGATGATCGTGAGAGATCGGAGAGTCAAATAATTGGATCATTGATTCATTGGTTCATTGAATCAATGAGTAAATGAATCAATGAGGAAATTTTACGTATGCCACGTTCAGTAAAAAAAGGCGCCTGGGTCGATAAAGGCATTCGCAAAGTCGTCGAGCGTATCCGTGGGGGTTCGCAGCGGCCGCAAGTGATTCGCACCTGGTCGCGACGCTCCACAATTACACCCGATATGGTGGGACTCACGTTTGGAGTGCACAACGGCAAACGGCACATCCCGATTTACATTACCGAGAATATGGTCGGCCACAAGCTGGGTGAGTTCTCCCCGACGCGATTATTCAAGGGCCATTCAGGAACCAAGGCCGAGAAATCTGAGAAGACTGCGAAAGTGGCGCCAGCGGGCGGCACTTCCGCCCCGGCTGCACCGGCAGCGTAAGGAAAGATATAGGTCGCTAAGACCTATTCAGTAGAAAAAATGGACGCAAGAGCAAGCGCAAAATATCTACGTGGCTCCGCGCAGAAGGCCCGCCTGGTCATCGATATGATCCGCGGCAAGAACGTCAACCAGGCGTTGGCGATTCTGCGCTACTCAAATAAGCGGGCCGCGCTCGGCATTGAAAAGTGCGTCAAGTCGGCAATTGCCAACGCTAACGAGGCCGCTGAGAAAGCCAACGTCGCAGTCGACCCGGACGATCTTTGGTTGAAAGCCGCCTATGTTGATCGCGGCCCGACCAAGAACCGGCGCCGCATGCGACCCGCACCGCAGGGCCGCGCCTATCGCGAACGGCGTCACTTCTGTCATGTGACGGTTTTGGTTTCGAGTGATGCGCAGGATGCTCAAACGAAGGCTGACAGCAAGAGTAAGTCCTCCGCGCCGGCGGTAAGCAAGCGGGCAAAGCGCGGTGGAGCGGCCGCGGCGCCACGGGCTAAGCGGGGCGCGTCAAAGGGCAAGACGGCTGAAGCTTCTGAAACGAAGGAAGCCAAGGGCGAGAAGAAGGCGAGTAAGGCAAGTCAGGCGGCGTCAAAGCTGGGTAAGGCGCTGCGAAGGAAGAAAGACGATTAGTTCAGTTCAGATCTCAGATATGAATTTGAGATTTGGAAAACGGAGAATTAATGGGCCAAAAAGTTCATCCATACGGTTTTCGCCTTGGCTATAACAAGGACTGGCATTCGCACTGGTTTGCGAAGAAGCAGTTCGGCGATTTCTTGATCGAGGATCTAAAGCTGAAGGCTGAGCTGAAGCGGCGCTTCACCGGCGCCGGCGTGTCGCATGTCGATGTCGAGCGCGCGGCTAATCGTCTGAAGATCATCATCTATACGTCGCGTCCGGGCATCATCATCGGCCGCAAGGGTTCGGAAATCGACAAGCTGAAGGGCGACATTTCGTCCCGCACGGGCCGCGAAGTTTTGGTCTCGATTCAGGAGATTCATAAGCCGGAGCTCAACGCTCAGCTGCAAGCGGAGAAGATTGCGGCGCAACTTGAAAAGCGAATTGCCTTTCGCCGCGCGATGCGCAAAGCCGTGGAAGAGTCGCTGCGTTTTGGCGCCCAGGGTATCAAGGTGAAAGTCAGCGGCCGGCTCAATGGCGCTGAGATTGCGCGCAGTGAATGGCATCTGCAGGGCCAGTTGCCTTTGCACACTCTGCGTTCGGATGTTGATTACGGTTTCGCGGAAGCGCATACAACGTTCGGCGTGATCGGCGTCAAGGTATGGATTTATCGCGGCGTAATTCTGGACGCGAACGCGGCCATGGCCCGCGGCACCGGCACCGACCCGATCAATGACACTCGTCCAGGACAGCGCGAAGGCCGGCCCCGCCCGCAGCGTCCGCGGAGAGAAAGACCTGAGAGGCCTGACAGATAGAGTTAAGAGTTCAACCTTTAGGTTGCGTTTGACACGACAAGCTGAAGCTTGAACTCTGAACGCGGGAAAAGATTCTTATGTTGATGCCGAAAAAAGTTAAGCATCGCAAGCAGATGCGAGGGCGAATGAAGGGCGTGGCGAATCGCGGCAGCGCGATCAGCTTTGGCGAATACGGATTGAAAACGCTCGAGGCGGCCTGGATTACGGATCGGCAAATCGAAGCAGCGCGTATTGCCATGACCCGTCACATCAAGCGCGGCGGCAAGATTTGGATTCGGATGTTCCCCGACAAGCCGGTAACCAAGAAGCCGGCGGAAACTCGCATGGGTAAGGGAAAAGGCGCGCCCGAATATTGGGTGGCGGTGGTCAAGCCAGGCCGGGTTCTTTACGAGATCGAAGGAGTCGATGAAAAGACAGCGCGCGAAGCAATGAAGCTGGCTTCGCAAAAACTGCCGGTCAGGACGAAGTTCGTCACTCGCGCCGAGCAGGAAGGGGGCGCGATATAAATCAGTTTTGAGTTTCGAGTTAGGAGTTTCGAGTTTGGAAAAAGGCGAAACTCGAAACCCGAAACTCGAAACGGTGAGCGCAGCGAGCATGAAAAGACGGGAAGAAGTCGATAAATATCGGGACATGCACGACGAGGATCTGCATGCAGAGACCGCGCGTTTGAAAGAGTCGTTGTTTCGCTTGAATTTTAAGTTGGCGCTGGGCGAAGTAGATGCGATCAAGAAAATGCGCCAGGAAAGAAAATCGCTCGCCCGCATTCGCACCCTGGTGCGACAGCGTGAGCTTGAGGCTGGAAAGTGAGTCGCCGGTAATCCGGGCGCCGAGATCAGGAAACGTGAATAACTAATGTTTAGACGCAAGAAAAAAGACGAAGCCGTGGAGCCGATGCCGGCGAGTGAAGCCGGAGCCGATAGTTCGCCTTCGGAACCAGTATCTGAGACGTCAACCAGTTCGGCTGTCCCGGAAGAGGCCGCGGCCATTGAAGCTGCGCCGGTCGAGACTCCCGCGGCGCCGGCTGGCTCTGGCGCTATCGCGAAGCCGAGAGTTGGCGCGCGCGGCAACCGGGTGCAAAAAGTTGGGATTGTTACTTCTGACAAGATGCAGAAGACAGTTTTGGTGCGGGTCGATCGACTGGTGCTGCATCAGAAATACCGGCGTTATGTCCGGCGCACGTCACAGTTTATGGCGCACGACGAGTTAGGCTCGACGACCGGCGATCGCGTGCGCATCGTGGAGACACGACCGCTGTCTGCGCAAAAGCGTTGGCGCGTCGTTGAGATTGTGCAGAAAGCAGCTAAGTGATTTTTTCATTGATTCAATGAGTCATTGGATCAATGAACAAATTGGGAGTCAATCGTGATTCAAATGCAGACCTCTCTGGAGGTCGCTGACAATTCGGGAGCGCGGCGCGTCGAGATGATTATGGGCATCGGCGGCTCGACCGGCGCCATCGCCAGTCTGGGCGACCGCATCAAGGTGACGGTCAAAGAAGCTTCTCCGGACGGCGCCATCAAGAAGGGGACTGTCCAGGACGCCGTCATCGTGCGCACGCGCAAAGAGGTGCGTCGCCGCGACGGCACCTACATACGGTTCGATCAGAACGCGGCCGTGCTGATCAAGGAAGACGGTACACCGATCGGAACGCGCGTATTCGGGCCGGTCGCTCGCGAGTTGCGCGACAAGAACTATATGAAAATAGTTTCGCTGGCGCCGGAAGTAATTTGAAAGTGGCGCAACCGCGACAAGTGGTCGCGTCGGAGGTAATGAAGTTGAAGGGTAGAAAGCGATCAAAGATCAAAAAGAACGACCAGGTAGTCCTGATGGCCGGCCGCGACAAGGGCAAGCGGGGCCGCGTGCTGGCGGTCGCTCCGATGCGCGGCAAAGTTAAAGTCGAAGGTTCCGGCATGATCAAACGGCACCAGAAACCGGCGGGCAATCGCGGCGGCGGAATTATTGAAAAGGAAGCCTGGGTCGATATCTCGAATGTTCAGATCGTCGATCCGCAATCGGGCAAGCCTTCGCGGGTGGGCTATAAGGTTGACGGCGACGGCGCCAAGATCAGGGTGGCCACCGCCAGCGGACACACCTTGGAGAAGTGAAGAAATTGATTCATCTAGTCATTGGGTCATTAACTCAATGAACCAATGAGTCAATGAGTCAATGAACAAATTCTAATGGCCAGACTAAAAGAGCGTTATCAGAAAGAGGTCGCACCGGCGATCGCCAAGGAATTCGGGATTGAGAACCCGATGGCCGTGCCGCGCCTCGACAAAATCGTCGTCAACATGGGCATGGGCGAAGCGATCGCCAATGCCAAGGTGCTCGACACTGCGGTCGAGGAGCTGAAAGCAATCGTGGGCCAGAAGCCGGTGATTACCAAAGCAAAAAAATCGATCGCCAGCTTCAAGTTGCGGCAAGGCATGCCAATTGGCGTCATGGTCACGCTGCGCGGCGAGCACATGTATGAATTCTTTGATCGTTTAGTGTCCGTCGCGCTGCCGCGCGTCAGAGACTTTCGCGGCGTCTCGCCGAAGGCATTCGATGGCCGGGGTAACTACACCATCGGCATTCGCGAGCAGTTGATTTTTCCCGAGATCGACTTCAATAAGGTCGACAAGATGCGGGGGATGAACATCTCGATAGTTACAACGGCGCGTGACGACGATCAGGCGCGCGCGTTGCTGAAAGCGTTGGGAATGCCGTTCAGGGCATAAAGAAGAAGTCAGAGGCCGGAGATCAGAGATCAGATTCTCCGCCACAACGTTCTGACTCTGACCTCTGATATCTGGATTGTTATGGCAAAGAAATGTTTAATCGCGAAAGCGAATCGCAAGCCGAAGTTTTCGTCCCGCGGGTACACGCGTTGCAAAAGGTGCGGCCGCCCGCGCGCCTATCTGCGCAAGTTTCATCTGTGCCGGATTTGCTTTCGCGAGTTGGCGTTGGCGGGACAGATTCCCGGCGTTGTGAAATCGAGTTGGTAGTTCGTCAGTAGTCTGTTGTTGGTTGTCAGTTGCAACTGACCGCGGACAACGGACCACGGACATCTTTTGGAGTTAACGAATGACTGATCCTATTGCCGACATGTTGGCGCGAATTCGGAACGCGGTTTCGGCCAAACACTCGCGCGTCGATATCCCGGCGTCGAGACTAAAGTTGGAGATCGCACGCATCCTTAAAGAGGAAGGCTACATTAATAACTTCGTCGTTAAGGGCGAAGGTCCAAAGAAAGTGGTCCGCATCTTTCTGCGCTACGACGCCCGGGGCACTTCCTCGATCACGTATCTGGCGCGGGTGTCGCGCCCGGGACGGCGTGTGTATGTCGGTTCGCATCAGATCCCGCGCGTACTGGGCGGCTATGGCATCAACATCGTTTCCACTTCTCGCGGATTGATGAGCGGAAAAACGGCGCGGCGTGAAAACGTCGGCGGCGAATTGCTGGCGGAAGTCTATTAAGAATTAATTCATTTGATTATTGTTTCATTGAATCAATGATCAAATGAAGAAATGAACCAATAACACTATGTCTCGCATTGGTAGAAAGCCGATTACGATCCCGAAAGGGGTGACCGTCACCGTTGGCGGCAGCGAACTCGAGGTCAAGGGCACCAAGGGCGTGCTCAAGACACCGGTTCCGCAGGGGATTACTTTTAAGATCGAAGGCGAAGAGTTGATTGCTGAGCGTGCTTCGGACGAACAGACCGCTCTGCACGGCCTCGCGCGCGCTCTGGCGAACAACGCGATTCAGGGAGTCACGCAGGGCTTTTCAAAACAGATGGATGTAGTCGGCGTTGGCTACAAGGCCGACGTGCAGGGCCGCAAAGTTGTTTTCGCTCTCGGCTATTCGCACCCGATTGAGTTTTCCTTACCGGAAGGTATCGAAGCAAAGACCGAGCGTCTGACGACCAAGGGAAGTATTCAGCAATATCAGACCACTTTGACAGTTTCGGGAATCGACAAACAGAAGCTGGGCCAGGTATGCGCTGAGATGCATAAGCTGAGAAAGCCCGACGCATATAAGGGCAAGGGCGTTCGCTATGCCGATGTGCCTTTGAAGTTGAAGCCGGGCAAGACCGGAAAATAGTAAATAGTAAATCGTAAATGGTGAATGGAAGTTGCTATTTCCGATTCACGATTGACGATTGACGAAAGAAGATGGCTAACAGAAATAGACCACTAGTTCGGATGGCTGTTCACCGGCGCATACGGCGCAAGGTTCGCGGCACGACTGCGCGGCCGCGGCTCGCCGTGTATCGCAGTTTAAATCACATCTACGCTCAGGTAATCGACGATGAAAAGTCGCAGACCCTGGCGTCTGCTTCGACTACCGAAAAAACTTTGCGCGAGAAAACCGGCGGAAATATCGACGCCGCGAAACGTGTAGGCCGGGCAATCGCCGAGCGGGCGCTGGCTGCCGGGATTGAGCAGGTGGTGTTTGATCGCGGCGGTTACCTTTACCACGGACGCGTCAAGGCGTTGACCGACGCTGCGCGTGCCGCCGGCCTGAACAAGGGCGAGGTGGCAGAACCCGAGGCGGCCACTCCTGAGGCCGATCCGAAAGAATCGGGCGCCGCCGAAGCGAGCGGTAAACCAAAACGCGCCAAGGCCAAGGAGGCCAAGGAAACCAAGGAGCCAAAGGAACCAAAGGAACGTAAGGAGCCAAAGGCGAAAGCAGAACCGAAAGCGAAGGCTGAGCCAGTCGCGAAAGCGGAACCCAGCGCCACAGAGGAACCGGCCGCAGCCGAAGAGCCGGGTGCTACGGAAGATGCAGGCGCGAAAGAAGAATAATGAGACAACCAAAACAAAGGATATTGGCACAGGGACTCGACCTGAAAGACCAGGTCATCTCCATTAATCGCGTTACCAAGGTCGTAAAAGGTGGAAAGAACTTGTCCTTTGCGGCGCTCGTAGTTGTGGGTGACGAGTCTGGTCACGTCGGGTTCGGTACCGGCAAGGCTCGGGAAGTGCCGCTGGCGATCAAAAAAGCAGTTGAGGCCGCCAAGAAGAACCTGATCAGGGTTCCGCTAATTGAAAGCACTCTGCCGCATCAACTGATTGGTCGATTTGGTGCGGGACGGGTGCTGATGAAGCCCGCGTCGCAGGGAACCGGAGTGATAGCCGGCGGCGCCGTGCGGGCTGTGATGCAGGCGGCCGGAGTGCGCGACGTGCGCACCAAAGTTCTGGGGTCGACTAACCCGCACAATGTCGTGCGGGCGACATTCGACGGCTTGTTGAAGATGAAGGATCCATTCGAAGTGGCCCGCCTGCGCGGGAAACAGGTGGAAGATCTATAGTCCTATGGTGGCAAAGAAGAAAACCAAGAAGGAAGCTGCGCCGGCGACAATTCGCATTCAGTACTATCGCAGTACGATCGCTTGTCCCGAGAAGCAGAAAGAGATTGTTCGCAGCCTCGGACTGCGAAAGCTGAATCAGATCGTCGAGCGTCCCGATACGCCGTCGATGCGCGGTACGGTCGTGAAGGTGCCGCACTTGATCCGGATTATTGAATAACAGGTTTTGGGCCTTTGGCCAAAGACCAAAGTCCAAAGTCCAAAGTCCAGGAAGAGATCAATGGCTTTATCACTTAACAGTCTTCGTCCCGCAAAGGGTTCAACGCATAAGAAGAAGCGCGTCGGGCGCGGGCCTGGCTCTGGTCTCGGTAAGACTTCGGGTCGTGGCGAGAAAGGCCAGAAATCACGTTCGGGCTATTCTTCGAAAACCGGCTTCGAAGGCGGCCAGATGCCCCTTCATCGACGTCTCCCCAAGCGGGGCTTCACAAATATTTTCAAGAAGCATTGGGTCGAAGTCAGCCTGGAAGCGCTGGACAAGAACTTTGCTGCCGAGGATGAGATTACGCCTGAGGTGCTGCACCGCCGCGGTCTCATCAAAAAGGCAAAGCATGACATAGTCGTGCTCGGCAACGGCGAAGTTTCCAAGGCGCTGAAAGTTTCGGCGCACCGTTTTACCAAGAGCGCGCGCGCGAAGATTGAAAAGGCCGGAGGCGCTGTTACTGTGATTGAGTGAGAGTTCGGGTTCAAGAGCTCGTACTTTGATCCTGGTGCTTTGACGTCTTGGGTAACTGGCCACGCAAAGTAAAAGCTCCAAGCACATCTTTCTATGGAAAAATTCCTAGCCGCAGTTCGCAATATGTTCCAGGTTCCGGATCTGCGCCGGCGGATCCTGTTCACGCTGGGCATTCTGGCGATTTACCGGCTGGGGGCGCACGTTTCCGCGCCCGGAATCAACAAGGCGCGGCTGGACCAGGTCTGGCATGACGTAAGCGGCACGCTCCTCGGCGTGCTTGACCTTTTCTCGGGCGGCAACTTCCGGCTGATTTCGGTCTTTGCCCTGGGAGTCACTCCTTACATTACCGCCTCGATCATTCTGCAATTGATGACCGTAGTCTCGCCGCAGCTAAAAAAGCTGCAGGAGGAAGGCGAGATGGGCCGGCAGAAAATCAACCAATGGACCCGATATCTGACGGTCGGCCTCGCCGGCTTGCAGACATCGTTCGTGGCTCATTGGTTGCAGATCAACGGCGTGGGCGCGCCCACCTGGGGATTTCTGTTCACTACCGTGCTGACCCTGACCACCGGAACGATGTTTGTCATGTGGCTGGGTGAACAGATCACTGAACGCGGCGTGGGCAACGGAATCTCGCTACTCATCTTTGCCGGCATCGTGATTGGTTTGCCGCGCGGCGTGCAACAGGTGATGGGTCGAGTGAGCGGCGGCGACACCCTTGAGATTCTGGGCGTGATCGCGATGGTGCTGGCCCTGGTGGCGATTATTGCGTTCATCGTTTTTGTGGAGGCGGCCCGCCGTAAGATTCCGGTGAGCTATGCCAAGCGCCACGTTGGCCGGCAGCTGGTCGGCGGACAGCAGACCACGATGCCTTTGAAGCTGAACATGGGCGGCGTGATTCCGGTAATCTTTGCCTCGTCGGTTTTGTCGATGCCGCAGAGTCTGTTTTCAGCCTTTCCACCAAAGACGCCGGGCGGCTGGTACGGGAAGGTTTTTTCATTCTTTCAACTTTTTCATGCGGGCGATCCCTATTACGAACTCGTCTTCTTGTCGCTGATCGTTTTCTTTACCTTCTTCTACGTATCGATCGTATTCAACGTCGAAGAGGTCGCTGATAACCTGCGAAAGCATGGCGGGTTCATGCCTGGGATCCGGCCGGGCCGGGCTACGGCTGAGTACCTCAATACGATCCTGACGCGCCTGACTGTAGTCGGCGCTATCTATCTGGCGATGGTGGCTTTCTTTCCGCAGTTCATGTTGAGTGGATTCAAGGTCGCACAGTTGCCGCTGATTGGCACATGGCTGGATTCCTTTGTCAGCACGACCCCGGGGTTCCAATGGATTCCCACCGGTATGGGCTATCAATTCTATTTTGGCGGCACGTCGCTGCTGATCCTGGTGGGCGTGGCAATGGACACGGTGTCGCAGATCGAAGCCCAGCTGGTGATGCGAAACTATGAAGGGTTCCTGGGCGGTGGCGGACGATTGCGCGGGCGCAGGGCCTGACCGCGTTGATTCATTGATTCATTTAGTCATTTATTGAATCAATGAACAAATGGATCAATGTCAAAAATTATTGTGTTGATGGGCGCGCCGGGTGCCGGCAAAGGCACGCAGGCGCGTTTGCTGCAAGAACGCCTGCACTTGCCGCAGATTTCGACTGGCGACATGTTTCGAGATCTGGCCCGAACGCAGAGTCCGCTGGCTGAAGAGGTGCGAGCGATTCAACAGGCCGGGAACCTGATTCCCGATGAACTGGTCATTCGAGTGGTCGAGGATCGGACCGTACAAGAGGATTGTCGGGGTGGTTACATTCTGGACGGCTTCCCCCGCACCGCAGCGCAGGCCGAGATGCTTGAGCAGATGGCCGCGCGGCAGCACAAGCAGCTCAGCGCGATCCTTATAGATCTGCCGATGGAGCTACTGGAAAAGCGAATGACCGGCCGGCGCATCTGTCCGGTTTGTAAAGAGATTTACAATATCTATGGGCGGCCGCCGAAAGTTGATAACCAGTGTGACTTTCACCCGCAGGCGCAGTTGGAGCAGCGCGCCGATGACACCGCCGAAAAGGTGCGAGTTCGATTAGAGACTTACAATCGCCAGACTGAGCCGTTGCTTGATTACTATCAACGCACGGGACGTTTGCACCGAGTAAGAGGAACTGAATCGCCCGAAGAGATCTATCAAGAGATTGAGCGGATAATGAATAGAGATGTGGTGCAGGCATAAGGCCTCTTCCAACCCGCAATGATTATTGGAAAGTCACAAAAAGAGATTGAAAAGATGCGAGCCGCCGGGCAGCTTGTGGGGAGCGTGCTGCGCGAACTCCGGGCGATGGTTGAGCCCGGCATGACCACCCTGGAAGTTAACGACGCGGCGGAGAGAATGATCGTAGACGGAGGAGCCCAGCCGACTTTCAAAGGCTATAATGGTTTTCCTTTTTCAATCTGTGCCTCGGTCAACGAGCAGGTGGTCCACGGGTTTCCGTCGAGCTACCAGTTGCAGGAAGGCGACATCTTTTCGATCGATGTGGGCGTCACGCTCGATGGATTCGTGGGAGATACCGCGGCCACAATTCCAGTCGGCAGGGTCAGCGAAGATCGTCTGAAACTGATCCGGGTCACTGAAGAGTGCCTGCAACTCGCGATTGAGCAATGCCGGGTTGGGAATCACATCGGCGACATAGGTTTCGTGGTGCAGTCTCATGCCGAAGCGCATGGGTATTCAGTCGTTCGTGACTACGTCGGGCACGGGATCGGCCGCCGCATGCATGAGGACCCGCAAATCCCCAACTATGGGAAGCCGGGCAAGGGCCCTAAGATCAAGAAGGGATACGTCTTTGCGGTTGAGCCGATGATAAATATTGGCTCGCAACATACGAAGACACTGAAGGACGGCTGGACCGTGGTCACGCTCGACGGCCAGCCGAGCGCGCACGTCGAACATACCATCGCGATCACTGAATCAGGACCAGAAGTGCTGACCTATGTGGGCGCCGTGGTGGCAGAGAACCAGGCGGTGGGAGTCGTATAGGTTTTTAGCGTGGCTTGGCAATTGCTTTAAGGCCATGTTACTATCCGAAGTTTGCCAGTAAAGGCGGGATAACGCTCCGTGGCGGTATGGCGAAGGAAGAGGCGATAGAGGTCATGGCCAAAGTCCTCGAAACGCTGCCTAACGCAATGTTTCGGGTGGAACTTGAAGAGAGCCAGCATCAGGTGCTGGCGCACATCTCTGGCAAGATGCGCAAACACTTCATCAGAATTCTTCCCGGTGATCGAGTTTTGGTTGAACTATCGCCGTACGATTTGAATCGCGGGCGCATAACTTATCGGTACAAGTAGTCGAGAAATCAGTAATGAAAGTCCGTTCGTCCGTCAAAAAGATTTGTGATAAGTGCAAGGTGATTCACCGCAAGGGTGTGGTGCGCGTAATCTGCACCAATCCAAAACACAAACAGAGACAGAAATGAAAACGTTTCCCTGCGCGACCGGCGATGTGCCAGGGCCGCGGCCGGTCAAGACTTTGGAGGTTAAGAACTAAATGGCCCGTGTTGCAGGTGTCGATCTTCCGCCCCACAAGCGCGCCGAGATCGGACTTACCTATATTTATGGAATCGGCAGGTCCCGTTCTGCTTCTATTCTTAAGGAAGCACAAGTCGGAATCGATACTCGCATCAAGGATCTAAGCGAGGAAGACCTGGGCCGCATTCGCGCGGTGATCGAAGAGCAGGGCGAGATCGAGGGCGACCTGCGCAAGCGCGTTCAGATGGACATCAAGCGTTTGATGGACATCGGGGCTTATCGTGGATTACGACATCGCCGTGGATTGCCGGTGCGGGGCCAGCGCACGCACACAAACGCGCGCACGCGCAAAGGTCCGCGTCGTGCCACCATCGCCAAAAAGAAGGCGCCCGGCAAGAAGTAGATAAATCGAAACCGAAGTCATGGCAAAAGCAACCACAGGTGGCAAGAAGAAGGTCTTTCGCAAGAAAGAGAAGAAGAACATTCCCATCGGAGTCGTCTATATCGCGGCATCGTTCAATAACACGATGATCTCGATTACCGATCTGGAAGGTAACCTGATTGCGCAGTCGTCTTCGGGCGCGCGCGGGTTCCGCGGATCTCGCAAGGGCACGCCTTTCGCGGCCCAGCAGGCAGCTTACGAAGCGGCTCGTCGCGCGGTGGAAGCCGGTATGCAGCAATGTGAAGTGCGCGTAAAGGGTCCCGGCGGCGGCCGTGAGTCGGCGATTCGGGCGATCAATAATGCCGGCATTCGGGTGACCGCGATTCGCGACACCACGCCGATTCCACATAACGGATGCCGGCCGCCGAAACGACGCAGAGTTTAGTGAGTTTTTTATTGACCTAAAGGATGAAGGGCTCCGGCCTGTAAACTTTTCCGTCTGTAGTTAGACTGGAGGCAAAACGATTGGCTAGGTATAGAGATGCGGTGTGCCGACTGTGCCGCCGCGAAGGCGCAAAACTTTTCCTCAAAGGGGACCGTTGCTACAAACCTTCTTGTCCGATTGAAAAACGCGGCACTCAGCCGCCGGGACAGCACGGTAACTCTATGCGGCGCGGCAAAGCTCTGGCCGGCTATGGCCAGCAGCTGCGCGAAAAACAGAAAGTCAAACGGATCTACTTTATTCTCGAAGGGCAATTTCGAAATTATTTCGAACGCGCCGCTCGGCAAAAAGGAATCACCGGCGAGAATCTTTTGTTCCTGTTGGAGCGAAGGCTGGACAACGCCGTCTACCGGGCGGGTTTTTCGACTTCCCGTCGCCAGGCGCGGCAACTGGTCAATCATGGGCACGTGCTGGTGAACGGCCGCAAGGTGGACATTCCCTCGTTTCAGGTAAAGCAAGCTGACGTAATCACGATCAAGGATGCAAGCCGCAAGAACGTTCACGTTGAAGGCGCGTGGCAAACAGCGGCTGGACGCGGGCGTCCGGCGTGGATCTCGGCCGGGGCCGCGGAAATGAGCGCGACCATCGCGGGTCTGCCGACGCGAGAAGACGTTGACCGCTCAATTAACGAGCAACTGATTGTGGAGCTTTATAGTAAGTAACAATGGCGCGTCGGGGGACGCGCGATTGCGAAGCGCGCGCTCCCGACTGCAAAACTTCTTCCTCAAATTTCTGACGGTACGTTATGGATCAAAACAATCTCTGGACAGGTTTTCAAATGCCGCGCCGCTTGGCGGCCGACGGCGAGACATTGACGGATCGCTATGGACGTTTCTCAGCCCAGCCATTCGAGCGTGGCTTTGGAACAACCATTGGTAATTCATTGCGGCGGGCATTGCTTTCGTCAATCGAAGGCGCCGCAATTACCGCGGTCAAGATCGAAAGCGTTGAGCATGAGTTTTCTTCGATCAAAGGAGTCGTCGAAGATGCCACCGACGTGATCCTTAATCTCAAACAGGTGCCCTTCAAGCTGCACGGCAACGAGCCCAAGACGCTGACGATCTCAAAGTCCGGTCCGGGCGAAGTGACGGCCGGCGACATCCAGGGCGACGCTGATGTCGAGGTGTTGGATCCCGGGCTGCATATTGCCACTTTAAGCGATGGCGGCACGCTCAATATCGAAATGCGTCTCAAGCGCGGCCGTGGATACGTCTCAGCGGATCGGAATTTTGACGAGGATCTTTCGCTCGGCTATATCCCCATCGACTCAGTACACACGCCGGTCAAGAAAGTGAATTACGCAGTGGATGCGGCGCGCCTGGGCCAGAACACCGAGTATGACAAGCTCTCGATCGAAGTCTGGACCGACGGCTCAGTCAAGCCGGACGATGCCATCGGCCTGGCGGCAAAGTTGATCAAGGACCACATGGCGATCTTTATTAACTTTGAGGAAGACACTGAGGATTACAGCTACCAGCAGGCTGAGAGGGCGCCGTTGCCTCGCAACGATCAACTGGATCGTTCAGTAGACGAACTAGAACTTTCAGTGCGCTCATATAACTGTCTGAAAAACGCGGGTATCAAGACGATTCGCGATCTGGTGCAGCGCTCTGAGCGAGAGATGCTGGCGACGAAAAATTTTGGCAAGAAATCTCTGGGAGAAATTCGCGATATTCTCCGCGGCATGGGACTCGACTTTGGAGTGCAGTTTGACGAGCAGGGCAATCCTATTCCCGGCAGCGGCGAAGGCGAAATAGAAGAAGGCGGCGAAGATGAATTCGAAGCCGCCGTTCAGTAGAGCGAAACTTCATGCGTCATCTTAAGGCTCATCGCAAACTAGGCCGGACCACCGAGCATCGCATTTCGATGCTGCGTAACCTGGCGACCTCGCTGATCAATTCGCGCGAGGATCGTATTGTTACGACGCTGCCAAAGGCGAAGGAACTGCGTCCGTTTGTCGAGCGTGCTATTACGCTTTCCCGGCGCGCGGCCAGCCTCGAAGGAAATGGTTCTGACGCCGCCGGCGTGCATCTGCGTCGCCAGGCTGCGGCTTTCTTTCATGCCGGAAACTACCGGCGGGCAACGACTACCCGAAGAGGACAGACGCCGGCGCCGCGCACCGCGGGTGTGGCCGCACTGCGGCGACTGTTTGACGAACTGGGCGAACGCTTCAAGGAGCGTCCCGGCGGATACACCAGGATAATTAAGATGGGACGCCGCACTGGCGATGGCGCGGAGTTGGCCATCATCGAGTTGGTCGATAACCCGCGCGAGAAGGAAGCGCTTGAGGCGAAGAAGCGAACCAAGGGACCATCAAAGAAAAAAGCCTCAGAAGCGAAGACCAAAACCGTCGCTGCTGAGAAGGAAGAAGAAAGCGGAAACGAAGAATAGTCAGGGTCTTGCAGGTTTGCCCCGGTCGGCTATCATGCCGACATCGGGGCTCTTGCTTTATGGCGCAATCGTCAACCGGCTGGGCCGGTCAAACCGAAAGCATTCGTTACCGGAGAGCGTTCTATGGCAATCGGAGCCAAGAGGGCGATGAACGATAAAGAGAATAATCAGCCTGAGGTCGTCCCATCCGCGCCGGAGGGCACAGATCGCGTCCGGCGGAAGCAGCGGAACCAACCAAAGCACCTCGAAGCTTCGATCAACATGAACGAGCTGCGAGAGCTGATTGGACTGATCACCGAGAATGGGCTGACTAATTTTGAGTTGGAGCGCGAAGGCTTCCGCGTCAAAGTTGGCCGGGGCCCGGTCGAAGATCCCGCGGCGCTGGCGGCTGCAGATTCCGCCGCCGAAAAACAGATTACGGCCGGCTCGCCGCAAGCCGGTGGAGCTGTCCAGAGTATTCCCTCGAGCATTCCATCTCATCCCGGCGCCCAGGCGGAAGAGGCTGCCTCGGCAGATGAAGGCCTGCACATTATTACCTCGCCCATCGTGGGCACCTTCTATCGCGCCCCGTCTCCGGCAGCAGAAGGCTTTGTCCGTATTGGCAGTCGCGTAGAACCAGGCACCGTCGTCTGCATTATCGAAGCCATGAAGTTAATGAACGAGATTCAGGCTGAGACCAGTGGCGAGGTCGCAAAGATTTACGTTGAGAACGGACAAGCTGTTGAATACGGCCAGCCGCTGTTCGGAATCAAGCAATGAGCACGTTCCCGGTTTTCCATTGCCGATTGCCAGGTTGAAACGCAGCCCCTGCCCAGAGCCCAATCGGAAAATTGAAAACCGGGCAATCTATCTATGGCAAACAGTCCACGACGCTTCCGCAAGATCCTGATCGCTAACCGCGGCGAGATCGCATGCAGAATCATCTGGACCTGCAAAGAGATGGGCATTCGCACGGTTGCCGTGCACAGCGATGTCGATCGTGATTCTCTGCATGTGCGTTTCGCCGACGAGTCGGCCTGCATCGGTCCGGCTCCATCCGCGCAAAGCTATCTGAATATCCCCGCCATTATCAGCGCCGCGGAAATCTTCAATGTAGACGCGATTCATCCCGGTTATGGTTTTCTGGCTGAATCAGCTTACTTCGCCGAGATCTGCGAAGCCTGCAACATCAAGTTTATTGGCCCGCGCCCCGGCGTCATTGAATTGATGGGCGAAAAAGTTAAGGCCCGAAACGCGATGCAGGCGGCCGGCGTGCCCATTGTGCCCGGCAGCCCGAAAGCCCTGGACTCGGAAGAAGAAGCGTTAAAGCTGGCGCGTGAGATTGGTTTTCCCGTGATCGTAAAAGCTTCCGCTGGCGGAGGCGGGCGCGGCATGCGCGTGGTGCGGACTGAATCCGAATTAGGCGTGGCCCTGGAGACCGCTTCGACTGAAGCCGCCGCCGCATTCAAGAACGGCGATGTTTATATCGAGCGCTTCGTCGAACGCCCGCGGCACATCGAAATACAGGTACTGGCCGACGAGTACGGAGAGTGCGTTTACCTTGGAGAGCGCGAGTGTTCCATCCAGCGCCGGCATCAGAAGCTGCTGGAAGAAGCGCCATCGCCGGTGATGACTCCGGAACTGCGTCAGGAAATGGGCGAAGCGGCCGTGGCGGCCTGCAAGTCGATTGGTTATTCGAGCGCGGGCACAATTGAGTTTCTACTCGACGAGGACAAGCGGTTTTACTTCATGGAGATGAACACGCGCATCCAGGTCGAGCATCCGGTAACTGAGATGGTCACGCTCACAGACATTGTGCGCAATCAGATTCGCATCGCTGAAGGAGAGCCGCTGGGTTACGGCCAGGAGGACGTGATTATGGTGGGCCATGCGATCGAATGTCGCATCAACGCCGAGAGCCCGGATACTTTCACTCCTTCACCCGGCACGATCACGACTTTCAATCTTCCCGGCGGACCGGGCGTGCGCGTCGATACTTACGTCTATCCCGGCTATCGTGTGCCGCCATTTTACGACTCGATGATTGCCAAGGTTATCGTGCACGCGCGCACCCGTGACCTGGCGATTGCCCGCATGCGCCGGGCCCTGGATGCCATGGTCATCGAGGGGATCAAAACGACGATCCCGCTTCACTTAAGGATCATGGACAGTCCAGATTTCCAGGCCGGAAACATCTCGACGCGTTTTATGGAAGAGTTTCTTGCGGGAAATAATTCGCGGATGCGGCCTGCGCCCGAGGCGCCTGCCGCGTTGACTGGGGTGTCCGCGTGAATTTATAATGCTCGACTTTTCGTAGTGAGCTACGGCTCGCTGATAGGGGCAGAAGAATTATGTCGTTCGCAATCATTAGAGCAGGTGGAAAGCAGTTTCGGGTGGAAGAGGGCGCCACATTGCGCGTTCCTTCGCTGAAACAGGATGTGGGCGCGTCGCTGGAGCTGGAAGTTCTGGCCACGGCCGGCGACAACAAAACCAGCGTGGGTGCGCCGGTGGTCGAAGGCGCGAAAGTGACGGCCACGGTCGTGGATCACGGCCGCGGGACGAAGATCATCGTGTTTAAGAAAAAGCGGCGCAAGCACTACAAGCGCACCAAAGGTCACCGTCAGGGATACACGACATTGAAGATCGAATCAATTGGCTGATTATTCATTGAATCATTGGTTCATTGATTCAATGGGTCAATGACTTAATGAATCAATTCTGAGGTTCTTATGGCTCACAAAAAAGGTGTAGGTTCATCGCGCAACGGCCGGGATTCGCATTCGCAACGGCTCGGGCTGAAGAAGTTTGGCGGCGAGCGGGTGTTGGGTGGAAACATCCTCGCGCGCCAGCGCGGTACCAAATGGAAGCCCGGCAAGAATGTCGGCCGCGGCAAGGATGACACTCTCTTTGCCATGATCGATGGGTTCGTCAAATTTGAAGACAAAGGGCGGTCCGGCAAGTTTATTAGCGTATATCCAGAGGCAGCAGTCGCAACGACGGCATCTTAAGAAAGCAAAATTGTTCTCAGAGTTTTCAATTCAATGCGACGCCCGCGCCGAATGTCAGCTCAGCGGGGCTCGCATTTTTGATTTTCGGAGTCGCTTGTTGATTTGAGATTGGTGCTCGACATTCTTAGATTTGAAATTTGAGATCTGAGATTTGAAATTATTGCAGTGTTCATAGATCGCACAAAGATTCGGGTAGCGGGTGGCCACGGCGGCAACGGCGTGACTGCCTTCAGACGCGAGAAATTTGTCCCGCGGGGCGGACCTTCTGGCGGCGATGGCGGTCGTGGCGGCGACGTCTGGTTTGTGGCGGACGAATCACTGAATACGCTCTTGCACTTGCGTTATAACCCCCTGCACATTGCCGGCCGGGGCATGCACGGCGAAGGCAGTAATCGATCGGGAAAAGAAGGCGCCGATGCGATTGTCCGCGTGCCGGTGGGTACGCAGGTGTTTGATCCGCTCACCAGCGATTTGTTGTTTGATTGTGATGAAGACGGGCGACGCTGGATGGCAGCGCGTGGCGG
>Ga0207646_10002484_pt1 | contig 21778 bp, 23 predicted proteins | sample KBSK5502metaG_FD_184343 | JGI IMG/M metagenome (GOLD analysis project Ga0207646, IMG submission 184343) | Corn, switchgrass and miscanthus rhizosphere microbial communities from Kellogg Biological Station, Michigan, USA - KBS K5-50-2 metaG... | ecosystem: Host-associated > Plants > Roots >... | reverse complement strand
CGAGCCGACCGTTGTCCGAGTGTGATTAGAGGAGTGAGGTGTGATGGCGATTATTGAGGCCTTAACGTCGGAAGCTGATCAGACCGAACTTACGCCACGGGAGAAACAGGTCCTTGGCCACCTCAGACAGGGGTTAACCAACCGCGAGATTGCCAACCGCCTCTTCATCTCAACCAACACGGTCAACAAACACGTCAACCAGGTGCTCAGAAAGCTGCGCGTGCGGAATCGCGTCGAGGCTGCCATACAGGTATCGCGGGCAACGCAATGGTTTATTGGTCTCGAGCCAGCTCGTAGAGCTTCAGCGGGGATAGCGGCATCTCGGTAATCGGCACGCCCAGCGCTTCTTCGATTGCTGCTGAGAGCACTGCGCCCACCGGGATCACCCCGGCCTCCCCCGCACCCTTGATGCCGAGCGGGTTGAGCGGCGACGGGGTTTCGATGTGGTCGATCTCGATCTTCGGAATCTCCGTCGCGTACGGCATGAGGAACTCCATGAAGGAAGCGTTGCGCAGCTGACCGTCGGAGTCGTACGCGAGCCGCTCGTAGAACGCGCCCCCGATCCCCTGCGCGACGCCGCCTTCGATCTGGCCCTCAACGACCAGAGGATTGATCAACCGGCCGCAGTCATGGACGACCACGTACTTGAGGATCTCGAGCCGGAAAGTCTTCGGGTCGACACGCACATACGCGGCGTGGCAGCCCGCCGCCCACGCAGACCCGACCGGGCTGAAAAATCCGGTAGCCTCGAGACCAGGCTGCTCTCCCTCGGGCAGCGGCGGTCCAGGCCGTGGTTTGGCTGCGAACTGCGTCGCCGCTTCCGTGCCGCCGCCGAACGCATAGCGCATCGGGTTGGAGAGCACCGCGACCGCGGCGAGTGGCATGCCACGGTCGGGCGATCCTTTGACGCGTACGCTGCCGCCGGCCAGCTCCAGGTCCGCTGGATCCGCCTCAAGGTGCTCCGCGGCGATGAGCTTCGCTTTCTCCGCGACCATCCCGGCGGCCACCGCCATCGCGTTGCCGGCCATGATCGCGGCTCGAGACGCGAACGTGCCGACGCCCCATTTGAATCTGCGGGTGTCGCCGCTCGACACCTCGACGTCGGCGACGTCCACTCCCAGCTGGTCGGCCACGATCTGGGCCCACACGGTGGCGTGCGCCTGTCCCTGGTTTGGGATGCCGGTGTACGCCACCACCTTGCCTGAGACGAGCACCTGCACGTGCGCGCCCTCGTACGGCCCGACCCCCGTCCCCTCGACGTACGGGCTTAGGCCCATGCCGATGTGATCGCCCTCGGGTCGAGGGCCGAGCATCTCGAGCGCCCGATTCACAAGCGCCGGGTAGTTGCCGCTGTCGTAGACGACCTGGTTGCCGTCCTGCCATACGACACCGACCTCGTACGGAAACCCATCGGGCTGGATGAGGTTGCGGCGGCGAACTTCCACGCGGTCGAGCCCGAGCTCGGCGGCAATGGCATCGAGCGTTCGCTCCATCACAAAGCAGGCATGCGGTCGGCCCGCGCCACGATAGGGCGAAGTGGGTATGGCGTTGGTGTACATGTCGCGGAACCGCACGCGGTAGTTGGCCACGCGATACGGCCCTGGCACCTGGGCGGCGCTGATGATCGGCAGGATGATTCCATAGGGCGTGTAAGCGCCGCCGTCGTGGATGAAGTCATCGTCGAGCGCGAGCACATGCCCGTCGCCGTCAAACCCGACCTCGACTTCGTGCACCTGACCCCGCTCCTGATTGGTCGCGGTGAAATGCTCCAGGCGGTCCTCGGTCCATTTGACCGGGCGCCCCAGCTGCATCGCCGCGAACGGGACGAGCAGCTCTTCGGGGTAGAAGAGCATGATCTTCGGCCCGAAGCCTCCGCCCACGTCCGGCGCGATCACATCGACGTCTGATTCGGGAAGCCCGAACAGCACAGCGAGGCCTCCGCGGATCGAGGTCGGCGACTGGGTGGAGTCGTACACGGTGAGCCTGTGCTCCGTTTCGGACCAGCGCGCCCAGACGGCCCGGCCTTCCATCGGGTTCGCGGCGCCGCGCTCGAAGCGCAGACGCAATCGCTTGCGATGGGGCGCCGCCGCAAGTGCCGATTTGACGTCGCCCGCCTCCTGCAGCAACTCGGCCGCGACATTGCCCGGGACGTCATCGTGAACGAGGTGCTCCGCGGCTGCCGAGACCTCCGGTGTGATCACGACCGGCAGGGGTTCGTACTCGACCTGGACCAGGTCGGCCGCGTCCTCGGCGATGTATCGGTCCTCTGCCACGACAAAAGCGACCGCCTCGCCGGCGTAGCGCGCGACCTCCGAGGCCAGGCAGCGCTGCGTGCGACCGTGCGTGAGGTTGGGGTGCGGAATCAGTAGCGGAAGGTCGATCTGGCCGAAGGGCAGATCGGCAGCGACATAGACGGCCACCACTCCCGGCACCGCGCGGGCCGCGCTCGCGTCGACCGATTTGATTCGCGCGTGTGCGAACGGCGAGCGGACCAGGCACGACTCCAGCGCGCGTTCGCCGTTCTCCTGGATGTCGTCCGTGAACCGGCCGCGCCCGCGCAGCAGGCGGTCGTCTTCGACCCTTTGCACTCGCGCTCCGAACCACCGCGTCGTCACGGCTTCGAGAGCTCGGCCGCCCGGTGCACGGCGCGGCGGATCGATGCGTAGCCGGTGCAGCGGCAGAGGTTGCCGGAGATGCCTTCTTCGACTTGCTCCGGAGTCGGGTCCGGATGCTGCCCCAGCAGGCCGACCACCGACATCACGAATCCCGGCGTGCAGAATCCGCACTGCAAGCCGTGGCATTCGTGGAAGGCCTGCTGCACGGGGTGAAGTGGCACACCGGGAGCGGCCAGTCCCTCGATCGTCGTCACCTCGTGGCCTTCGGCTTGAACCGCGAGCATCAGGCACGACCGCACAGGCGCTCCGTCGAGCAGGATGGTGCAGCAGCCACACACTCCGTGCTCGCAACCGACGTGAGTGCCGGTGAGGCCGAGGTCGTGGCGCAGATGGTCTGAAAGCAGGCGGCGAGGATCAGTTGGGGCCGGATGGACTGTGCCGTTGACCCTCATGCCGCAAAAAGCCTGTCGGTCACGACCTGAACGAGATGAAGTCGAAACTCGGGCGTGGCCTCGAGGTCGCCGCTGGGCTGCAGCCCGCGAGTCGGGTTTTTCGGATCGGCCAGCACCGGGGTCGGCGCCACCCCGAAGAGAGCGAGGCGGTCTCCGTAGCGCACCCCGCCGGCGAGGGCAAAATCACCGTGGCGGCGCGACTCCTCGGCGATCGCGTACTTGCCCGGCGAGGCTGGGAACCATGCCTCGACCAGGAGCTCATCGGGCGCCAGTGTGGTTTCGAACACGCTGGTGAAGAAGTCGGCGGCTGGGATGATGCGGGTTCCACGCGTCGAGCGAGCGACCATGTGGCCGTTGAGCACTAGCAGCGTTGCGGGCAGCTCCGATGCCGGGTCGGCGTGCGCGAGGCTCCCACAAACCGTGCCCCGATTGCGAATCACTCGATGCGCGACCAACCTGACCGCCAGCCCGAGCAGGGGGCACCTCTGCGCGACCAACTTGGAATCCTCGACCTCAGCCTGGCGGGCAAGCGCTTGCACCACCACCCCGCCGTCCTGCTCATAGATGCGATTCAGGTTCGGTATGCGGTTGATGTCGACAAGGTGCGCGGGCCGAGCGAGGCGGAAGTTGAGAAGCGGGATCAGAGACTGGCCACCGGCGAGCACCTTGGCGTCCTCCAGCGAGCCGAGGAGCGCGCATGCGTCTTCCACGGAGGTTGGAGCGTGGTACTGGAAGGGCGCCGGTTTCATTCGACGATCGCGACCACGCGGCAAGGCGAAGCCTCGCCACCCTGGAATCGCCACGGGAAGCAGCCGAGCGTGATCTTCTGGTCGAGCACCTGGTCGATGTGTCCGCCGAGGTTTTCGATATGGATCACGTCGTGGGGAAACAGCAGCGTGTGCATGATCTGGTAGTCGGCCTTCGGAAAAATTTCGTCCAGGCTGCGGCCGAGCTTCTTCTCCGCCTCTTCCGCCTCGTCCGCGCGGATACGGCGGATCACCGTGTTCATGGGATGGTCGGCGCTTCCGGCGTCGATCGCGATCCACCGCACGCCGCGCTTCAACACCCATTCGGCGAATGGGCGGGTCGGGCCCGGGTGGCGAATGAAGTATTTCGTCTCGTCGACCTGCGAGCGGTCGGCCCAGTTCTCGGGATAGTGACGGTGATAGCCGGTGTGGATCACCAGGATGTCGCCACGCTCGATGCGATGGCCGGTGTCCTTCTCCCACCGCTCGAAGTGCTCTGGACCGTAGAGGTCGTAGTCGCCAAGACCCATCCGTTCGAGGTCGACGACGCATGCCGGCCCGATGAGGAACTCGAGCGGCAGGTCCCCGATGAACTTGCCGCCCGAGAGGAAATGCGCGGGCGCATCCAGGTGGGTGCTGACGTGCATGGTCATCGTGATCTCTTGGCCGCCTGCCTTGTCGAATGCGAGCCGCTTGATCCAGCGGATCGAAGGTCCGGCGTAACCGGCGAACGCGGGAGTGTGCAGCGAGAAGTCCTGCGTGAGGTCGATGAACTTCACCTGGCTTGTTCGGGCGTGCGCAATTTCGATCGCTCTACCTTACCCATCGCGTTCCTCGGCAGCTGCTCGATCACGATCACGCGACGGGGACATTTATAGGTCGCGAGACGCTCGCGGGCGAAAGCGATGAGCTCGACCTCATCGAGCGCATGCGTTTTCGACGGCACCACGAACGCGGTGACCTCTTCGCCCCATGCCTCGCTGGGGACTCCGGCCACGGCCACCTCCTCGACGGCGGGATGGGTCTCCAGGACGAGCTCCACCTCGCGCGGGTAGACGTTGAAACCGCCGGAGATGATCAGCTCCTTCAACCGGCCGCGGATGGCCAGCGTACCGTCATCGCCGATCTCGCCTACGTCGGCGGTCTTGAAGAAACCGTCGGGCGTGAACGCCTCCTTTGTCGCCGCGTCGTTGCGCCAGTAACCCTTGAACACTTGCCCGCCCTTGAGCAAGACCTCATCTTTGTCGCCGAGCTTCACCTCGACCCCAGGAAAAGGCACTCCGACCCGGCCGGCCTGGCGCGGACCTTCGTACGGGTTCGTGACGACGATCCCGCCCTCCGTGATTCCGTAGCGTTCGACCGGAGCTTGGCCCAGCAGGCGCTCGCATCTTTCGAACAGCGCGGGCGGCAGCGGCGCCGAGCCGGAAACGAAAAGGCGAACGTGAGCGAGGTCGGTGGGGTGCTCGTCCAGCCAGTCGCACAGCCGCTGGTACATGGCCGGCACTCCGAAGAACATCGTGCCGCGTTCGGCGTCGTTTCTCGTCAGCTCGGCGACGACGGCCTGAGGCGAGAAGTGGATCAGCGTGGCGCTGCCGCCGCTCAGCAGCGTTCCGTGCAACCCCATGCCGAGGCCGTGCAGGTGGAAGAGCGGAAGCGCATGGACGAGGACGTCGCGAGATGTCCAGCGCCACATCTCGATCGCGCCGCGGGCTTGGGCGAGCAGTCCCCCGTGATCGAGGACGGCGCCTTTGGGCCGGCCTGTGGTTCCGGAGGTATAGAGGATGGCGGCGGGGCTGTCGGGCGAGAGGTCGGGCATGGGCGGCGGAGCGCCGCGAGGCGGATCGTGGACGTCCACCGACCGGAGACCGAGCTTCTCCACCACCGAGGCCCGCTCTTTGTCCGCGATCACGAGCGACGGCTCCGCATTGCTCACGATGTGCTCGACCTCGGCCGAGTGGTAGTCGGGGTTTATCGGCACGACGCATGCACCGGCCCGCTGGGCGCCGAGGTACGCGATGACCCAATCGAGGTGGCTGGCCGAATAGATGCCGACCCGGTCGCCCGGCTCGACGCCAAGCGCGCGCAGGCCGCCGGCCACCTGTTCGGCTTTGGCCTTGAGCTCGCCTCCGCTCAACTGGATGTCGCCTGACCTCAGAACGACACCTTTGCCACCTGGAAGCAGCTCGACCGGAAGGATCCCCGATCGGAGGCGCCGGCGGACCGCCTCGATGTCCTCACGTGAACCCACAACCCCCCTGGCCATGCGGAAAACAATGATGAACCAGGGCTACGATCGAGGCATGACCACCACCATCGAAGCGAGTGAGTTCGTGTCCCTCTTGAAGAGCCTGCGCGCCGTGAGGCAGTTCACCGACAAACCTCTGCCGGCGGACGCGGTTCGCGACATCTATGACGTGATCCGATGGTCCGGCAACGCGAGCAACCGCCAGGAGTTCCAGGTGCTCTGGGTCGAGGACCGGACGCAATTGCGCCGGCTGTCCGAGCTCAAGGGATACGCGCGACATCTCGCAGGCGCGGCCGCTGGGGCGGTGATCGTGACCTGGATGGCCAGTGACGTTCTCAACGCCTTCGATGAGGGCCGCATCGCCGAGCGCATCATGCTGGCCGCGCACGCTCACGGCATCGGTTCCTGCATCGGCATGCTTTCGGCGGAGTCGCGAGCCGCGGCGGCCGAGATCCTTGATGTGCCCGCGGACCGGATGGTGCGGACCACCATCTCGTTGGGCTACCCCGCGGAGGGCGCACTCCGGGGCGGCCGTCGCAAGCCCGTGGAAGAGCTCGTGAAACGCCTCCCCGCCTAGCTCTTTTCCTGCTCCAGCAAAGAGACGAGATCGCGCGCGGAGATGAGCCCGACCGGCTTGCCCTGCTGATCGACTACAGGCAGGTGCCTGATGCCCAACCTCATCATCTTCACCGCGACCACGGCGACTTCCTCATCACCGGTCACGGTCGCGGGGTCGCCGGACATGACGACGTCGGCCTTGGCCTGTTGCGGGTTCAGGCCATCGGCGATGGCGCGTACCAGGTCTCGCTCCGTGATGATTCCGAGCAGGCGATTCCCTGACATCACGGCGGCCGAATCGGCGTCCTCCTGGCGCATACGCTTGGCCACCTCCGCCAGGCTGGTTTGCGGTTCGACGGACAGCAGTCGCCTCGGCGGCACGTCTTTTACCTTCAATCGCTCACCTCGTATCTGACCGGCACCATCCGCTGGGCGCTCTTCGGAGGCCGGTTGTATTTGCGCTTTTGTCTGGGCGGCAGCTTGATGTCGTCGTGCGGCACTTCCCGGTAAGGGATGAGCTTGAGAAAGTGGGTGATCAGGTTGAGATGTGCAGCCCGCTTGTTGTCGGTTTCGACGACATGCCAGGGCGCCTCCTTGATGTCGCAGTGCGCGAACATGCGGTCTTTCGCCTCGGAATAGTCGACCCATCTCGCACGGGCCTGCAAATCCATGGGGCTCAGCTTCCACCTCTTGCTCGGATCGTTGATGCGACCGAGGAACCGTCGCTCCTGCTCTTCATCGCTCACTGAGAGCCAGTACTTGATCAAGACGATCCCGGAGCGCACGAGCATGCGCTCGAACTCCGGGCATGTGCGCATGAAATCCTCGTACTCGGCGTCCGTGCAGAACCCCATGACGTGCTCCACGCCCGCGCGGTTGTACCAGCTCCTGTCGAAAAGCACCATCTCGCCGGCCGACGGCAGGTGCTCGACGTAGCGCTGGAAATACCATTGCGTCCTCTCTTTCTCTGTCGGCGCCGGGAGCGCGACCACCCGGCAATAGCGGGGATTGAGCAGCGCCATGATCCGTTTGATGACCCCGCCCTTGCCGGCGGTGTCGCGGCCTTCGAACAGGACCACGACGCGCAGGCTTCGATTCCGGATCCACTCCTCGAGCTGGACGAGTTCCACCTGGAGTCGTCTCAGCTCCTTGTCGTACTCCTTGCGCGTGAGCTGTTTGGGTGACTTCAGGTCGGCGCGACCACCTCAGCCGGCTCCGCCTCGGTGTCGCGCATATGGCCCGGCCGCAGAATCTGGTACAGCACGATCGCGCCCAGCGCGCCGATGCCCAGATTGTTGATCTCGAAGGAGCCGATCTTGAGGTCGGCTCCGCCCGCGGCAAGGATGAGCGGAATGGCCGCGACGGCTAGGTTGGCCCGCTTGGAGAAGTCGACTCGGGCGTCGACCCAGATCTTGGCGCCGATCACCGCGATCAAGCCGAACAGGTAGAGCTCGATCCCGCCCAGGACGCTGATCGGGATGCTGAGCACGAGGGCCCCGAACTTGGGAATGAAGCCGAGCAGCACGGCGGTGATGGCCGCAACGATGAAGACCCAGATCGAGAAGACCCGGGTGATGCCCATGACGCCGATGTTCTCGGCGTACGTCGTTTCGCCGGTGCCGCCGAAAATCGAGCTCACGATCGTGGCCAGGCCGTCGCCCATGAACGTGCGGCCCAGGTAGCCGGACAGGTCGCGCTTCATGATCCCGCCGATCGCGAAGACGTGGCCCGTGTTCTCGGCCACGAGGACGATGGGGATGAACCAGAACAGGCTGAAGGCCCTAACCGGATCGCTGAAGTCGGGGAAGGTGAGCTTCGGGTATCCGAGCCAGTCCGCGCTGCCGATTCCAGACGTGTTGACGTGGCAGCCCGCGCCCGCTGAGGCGCACGCCCCGCCCGCGGCCTGGTCGAGCCCGGCGACGACGTAGCCGACGACGACACCGATCAGAACTGGAAGCAGGCGTGGAAAGCCGCGAAGGTATACAGAGGCGATGGCCGCGGCAAGGAAGGTGATGGTGCCGGTGACCAGCTCCTTCTGGAAGTTGTTGACGGCGACGCCGGCCAGCGCGATCCCGATGACGGCCACGACGGTGCCTGTCACCACCGGCGGCATCAGGAATCGGATGACGTTGATGCCGGCGAAGTGGACGACGACGCCGATCAGAAAGTAGATGACGCCGGCGACCAGGATCCCCGCGAACGCCAATCCCTGGTGCTGGCCGGGCCCGCCCTGGATCGCGAGCACCGCACCGATGAACGAGAACGACGAGCCGAGGTAGCTGGGTACCTTGCGGCCTGTGACGATCAGGAAGATGAGCGTCCCGATGCCGCTGAAGAAGATCACGGTGTTGGGGTTGAAACCGAGGATCAGCGGGACCAGCACCGTGGCGCCGAACATCGCCATGACGTGCTGGACCCCGAGGAGGATCGTCTGCGGCCATGGCAGGCGCTCCTCCGGATAGACGATGTCGCGTTCGCGCGACTTAGAGGCCACCGCCATGGCGACTACCCCCTACTGCTTACGCCCCGACCCCTGAGCGTCGGGGTTCCGCGGCTATCCTAGCGGCCCCTGCGAGGTTTGGCTGCTACCAGCTGTCGTGAGGGACGGCGCGGAGCTTCGTCGCTTTTGGTGCGACCGCCGGCGGGTCGCTGACAACGACGACGGGGATGTGCCGGGTGTTGTCGTCGGACCGCAGGGCCTGTATCAACGCCAGGTTGCCGAGGCCGGACCTCCCGAGGTGGGCGAAGATGATCTTCGGCGCCGTCTGCTTGGCTCGACTTACGGCGTCGGCCTGGTTCAAAGCCACGAATACCGTGTAGCCCTGACCCTCCAGGCGCGTTTGATGCTCTGAGCGCGACGCAGACTCGTCATCGACCAAAAGCGCGACGTGGTTGGCTTCCATTGGCGAAACTTCCTATCTCCTTCTCGGTTAAGGGATCGGCAGGTTCACGGGAGGAAACGCCAGCCTGTCGGGTTGAGAAGAGTCTAGGCCACTTACCTGGCTGTCACGCTCCGAGAAGACCACCGGCGCCCGCGATTGTTTCGGCCCCCTCTTGCGGCTGCCGGCCGCGGCTGCATCTGCCGTGACGCGAAGGCCGGCCGGTGCTCCTGATAGTGCCAGCTGCCATCGTCGAGGAAACGCTTCGCGTCGAGCTCTCGAATGTCGGGCGCGCCCTGGCGGCTGAGCTTCACCCAGGCGAGCTCGTCCTCGGGTGTGACGAAGGTGAGAGCGCGTCCCGCGACGCCCATGCGCGCGGTGCGTCCGACGCGATGGGTGAGCCACTGCGCCGAATCGGGCATGTCGAAGTTGACGACCAGGCCAACGTCGGCGACGTCGATGCCGCGCGCCGCCACGTTCGTGGCGACGAGGACCTGGCTCCGGCCGTCGCGAAACGAAGCCATGGCGCGATCGCGGATGGCCTGCGACAGGTTGCCCTGCAGCTCGACCGAGTTGTGGCCGAGCTGGCGCAAATGTCCGTTGAGCTTCGACACCCCATGCTTGGTGCGACCGAAAACGATGGCCGACCCGCCATGGCGCTTGAGCACACGGCTGAGCGTCTGGAGCTTGAGGTCACGGGGCACCCTCAGCAGGCCGTGCTCGAGGTCGGCTTCCTTCTCCGTCTCGACGCGAATCTCAGCGTGGTCGCGCGTGTGCTTCTCGATCATCCGAGTCACCCACGCCGGCATCGTTGCCGACGCGAGCACGGTCTGCGGCTCGTAAGTGAGGCCGAGAAGCTTCTCGACCGCCGGCGCGAAACCCGCGTCCAGCATCTCGTCAGCCTCGTCGAGCACAAGGTATTCGACACGAGACAAGGACACTTTGCCCTGCGTGACCAGGTCCAGGATCCGGCCTGGGGTCCCAACCACGACATCCACTCCGCTCTTGAGCGCGAGCCGCTGGGTTGCGTAGCCGACGCCGCCGTAGAGCACCGCCGAGCGGAGGTCGGTGGCCAGCGAGCGAAGCACCTTCTCCACCTGCAGGGCGAGCTCGCGCGTCGGGGTGACGATGAGGGCGCGAGGTCCCGCGCCGCGCCGGGGAAGCTTCTCGATCATCGGGACGAGGAACGCGAGCGTCTTCCCGGACCCGGTCGGGGCCTCGATGACGACGTCTCGCCCTTGCATGATGAGTGGGATTGCTTGCGCCTGAACCGGAACCGGTTCGGCGATGCCGAGTGCGGCTAGAGCCGCGACTGTATGCGGGCGCACGCCCGCGTCTGCGAATGACTGCAACGCTGTTCTCCTGATCCTCTCCACGGTCGTATTTGGCGCGACGATCAGGACACCGTCCAACTGACGGGAGAGAGGACCCGAGCGAGCGGGCCGGCAAAGCCGGCCGAGGTCATCAGTCTACGTGATTGTTATCAGCGCCATCGGTCTTAGTCGGGTGGTGGGCCGGGGCAGACTCGAACTGCCACATCCTTTCGGAGGCGATTTTACAGACCGTTAGGCTCACCAATGCCCAGCCGACCCACGATGCCCGCACCAACCAGGCCGGCGGAAATCGTAGGGCTAAATGGTAGCCCAACGCCATAATTCCCTCGTGACGCGAGGCTATGCCCGCTACGTCCTTGCGGTCATGGTCGCGATCAACTTCCTCAACTACCTCGACCGCTACGTTGGGGCCGCCATCGCGACGCCCATCAAGAACGAGTTCCACCTGAGCGACGCGCAGGTTGGCCTCCTGGCCACCGCCTTCCTCCTCGTCTACGCGATCGCCGCTCTGCCCTTTGGCTACTGGGGCGACCGCGGAGTCCGCAAGACGGTGATCGGGATCGGCGTGACGATCTGGAGCCTGGCCACGCTCTTCTCGGGCATTGCCACCAACTACCTGCTGCTGTTTCTCGGCCGGGCCGCTGTTGGGGTCGGTGAGGCCAGCTACTACCCAGCCGGGACCTCGCTGGTCTCCGACTACTTTCCGCGCGAGCAGCGCGGTCGCGTCATGTCGATCTGGGGCGCCGGCAGCGTGTTCGGCATCGCCGCGGCGTACGCGGGAGGCGGCTTTGTGGCCGACCACTACGGCTGGCGCAGCGCCTTCTTCATCGCCGCGCTGCCTGGACTGATCCTCGCGATACTCGCTTTCACGCTGCGCGAGCCGCTCAGGGGAAGCATGGAGAAGGTCGGCGTGGCCGTCAGACGGACCACCGACGCCACGGCCCGCGCTTTCGTCAACCTGATGCGCATCCCGACGCTGCGCGCCGCCGTGCTCTCGCAGACCGTCCTGTACTTCGTGCTGGCGTCCAATGCCTTCTGGCTGCCGACCCTCCTCCACCGGCGCTTCGACATGTCCGTCACCGCAGCGGGACTGCTGTCGGGCGGTGTGCTGGTGGCCGGCGGGCTGATCGGCACGCTCGCCGGCGGCTGGGTCGCCGACCGCCTCGCCAAAACGCGTCCCGCCGCCCACCTCGAGGTGGGCATCGCGGGATTTCTCATCGGCGCCATCTTCATCACGATCGCGCTGATCGCACCGCTCAACATCGGGCCGGTTCCGATCTTCGTGCCCGCCTTCCTGATCACGGTGATAGCGCTTTACCTGCAGTCCGGCCCGTTCACCGCTGTCTCGCAGAACGTCGTCTCGCCGGCGTTGCGGGCGAGCAGCGTCACGCTTCTTCTCTTCGTCTCACACGTGTTCGGCGACTCGCACTCGACATTCGACGTGGGCTGGATCTCGGATCAGCTCCACAACCTTCAAGTCGCTCTGCTGATCACCTCACCGACGCTTCTCGTCGTGGCCGCGATCGTGGCCGCGACAGGATTGAAGACCGTGAAGCCAGACACCGAATCGATGGAGGCCGCCTGGGCCGGCAAGGCCCGAGCGGAGGCCGCGCCCGCCGTCTAGTAGATGAACCCCACGAGGCGGGCGCCGAGCTGGCCCGGCCTGATCGTTCGCTCGTCGATCACATCGAACGCGACCCAGTTCATCTCGGTCACGACCCACGACCCGTCCGGATTCACCGCCTCGACGTAGGCTACGTGACCGGCCCAGCTCTCCCAGGTGACCATGATCGAGCCGACCTTCGGGGTCGGGCCCACGGCGTAACCCTGCGCCGCCGCGTTCTGGTACCAGTAGCCGGCGTCACCGCGCCACGTCACGTTGCGCTTGGTCGCCACGTAGTAGGTGCACCACCCGACCGGAAACCCGTTGGCGGTGTATGGGCCGAGGCAGCATCCGAGGACCTTGACCGGGTATCCGCCGCCCGTGCCCGAGCGCATGAGCAGCTGGTACAGCGCCGGTGGGGGTGGGAACGCGCCGCCCACGCCGTTGGGGATGACCAGCGTGGTTCCGGCAACCAGGTCGTTGCTGCGCAGCCGGTTGAAGTCGTAGATGGTTTGTGCGTCCACCTGGTACTTGGTGGCCAGTGCGTCGAGGGTGTCGTTTGCTTTGACCGTCACCACGACGCCCGGTACCGGCGGGATCACGATCTGGTCGCCGGTGGCGACCGAGTCGTTCGAGAAAAGGTTGGTGTTCGACCATCGAATCTGGTTGACGGTGACGTGGAACTTGGCCGCAATGGCGGCGAGGCTTTCGCCTGCCTGCACCGTGTAACCGAACGGCGAGTGGCTCATCGGGGCCGCGGCCGGGATCGCCACCGGCTTGATGATCGTGCTGTAGCGCCCGAGGGACACGTCGCCCGCGGTGCCGCCCTCGGTCGCTACGACTGCCTGGGCGTCGACGCTTCCCAGTCGAGAGGTCAAATAAGCGGGGACGTGACGATCCATCGATGCATACGACGAGATGGCCACAGCTATCGCAAGCACGACAGCATGTGTTAGATATCGATGGACTCGCAAATGTCTACCCCTAACGTTGCGATACGTGTGAACCAACCCGCGGGCGCGGCCGGGTCCCTACAAGAACGGCGGTCACCGTAACAGACCCCCACCAAGTCCGTCAACCCGCATTGACTCGACCCGCAATCGAGCGAACGCCAGTTCGCCTCCCGCGTCTGAACTCACGTCCAGCTTGAGATTGGCGCGATTTTTGGCGTTTGAGCGTACGAAAGCTCGTACGGCCAGAACGGAGCGGCGCCTTTTCGAGAGCAAGCTGAGGCCGAGCTTCATGGGCGGTACAACGCTCCATGACCACGCAACCTTGCCTGCTTCGAGCTACGGCCCCCCGCGCACGTAAATCGTTTGCCCGGACACAAATCCGGACTCGTCGCTGCACAGGAACGCGATCACGTTGGCGATGTCCTCCGGCTGCCCGATTCGGCGCAGCGGGATCTGCGAAGCCGCCCCGAGCTTGAACGTCTCGAAGTCCATGCCCATTCGCTCTGCAGTGGCCCGCGTCATGCGTGTCTCGACGAAGCCTGGAGCGACCGTGTTGACGTTGACATTGAAGGGACCCAGCTCGATCGCAAGGGTCCGAGCCATGCCCTGAAGCCCCGCCTTGGCCGCCGAGTAATTCGCCTGGCCTCGGTTGCCGAGGGCGGACGTCGATGAGAGGAAGACCATCTTTCCGTACTTCTTTTCGACCATGTGCCTTTGCGCCGCGCGAGCGGAGAGGAACGTGCCTTTGAGGTGCGTATTGATGACCGCATCCCAATCCTCGTCGGTCATCTTGAACAGAAGGTTGTCCCGGATGATGCCCGCGCACGTGACGAGGATGTCGAGCCCTCCGAGCTCCTTGGCCGTGAGCTCGACCATCGCCTCCACCTCGGCGCGCACGCTCACGTCGCAGGCGATCGCGAGGCCGCCGATCGGATCCGCCACCTCGCGAGCCGGTGCCTCGTCGAGGTCGGAGACGGCCACCTTTGCGCCCTCCGCGGCCAGCAGCCGTGCGGTCGCGGCGCCAATCCCGCGCCCACCCCCGGTGACGAGGGCAACGCGCCCTTCGAACCTCATTCGGTCTCGGTGTCCAGCGCCGTGCCGCCGTCCTTACGCGGGTCTGAGGCACCGTGGAGGAAACCATCCTTCTCGGCGACGATTACCTGAGGCCGGGCGAAGTACGAGTCGTAGTTCAGCGTCCGCCTGCTGACGGTGTAACCGCGCTGCTCGAGACCTCGAGCCACCGCCGAGGGTATGCGCGCCTCCAGCTGCACCACGTCACCCTGGAAGTCGATCCGCGGCGCGCTCACCGCCTCGACCGGCGTCATGGCGTGGTCGAGGATGTTCACGAGCACTTGCAGGATCGCCGTGGCGATCTTGGTGCCGCCGGGCGCCCCGATGCAGACGCGCAAGCGATCGCCGTCGAAGATCAAAGTTGGCGTCATGCTCGTCGCTCGCGTTTTGCCCGGACGCACCGAGTTCGGGTGCCCCGGTCGCGGGTCGAAGCAGTTCATGTAGTCGTTGTAACCGAAGCCGAGTCCCGGCGTGACGACTCCGCTCGCCGAGCCGAGGGTGTGAGTCAGCGACACCGCGTTTCCGGTGTCGTCGACCACGCATACGTGGGTCGTGTCGGGCCGGTCGTGGACCGCCACTCCAGCGCCGACCGCCACCGCCGCCACCTCACGCGCTTTGGCGGCGTAGGCCTTGTCGGCGAGCGCGCCGGTGGGGACGTCGACGAATCGCGGGTCGGCGACGTGAAGGTCGCGGTCGGCCACCGCCCACGCCATCGCCTCGATGAGCAGGCGAGCCGCTTCGGTGCTCGGCCATCCATGCGAGCCGATGTCGAATCCTTCGAGGAAGTTCAGCATCTGCAGCAGCGTGATGCCGGCGGCCGGCGGTCCTGCGGCCATCACGGAAAGCCCGCGATACGTGCCTCGTAGGGGCTCGGTCACGTTGACCCGATACGCGGCCAGGTCCTCCTTCGTGATGAACCCGCCGTTGGCCGCGAAGTCGGCTGCGATCCGATCGGCGATCTCGCCCTTGTAAAAAGCGTCCGGGCCTTCGTTGGCCAGCTTTTCCAGCGTGCTTGCGAGGTCCGCCTGAGCGAATAGTTCACCAATTCCGAATAGTTCATCGCCATGCAAGTAAATCGCTTTTGCGGCCGGCGTGGCCTGGATTCGCTGGCGGTTGGGCACGACGTCCGGTCCGTAATCGGTCGTCCAGTAGCCGTGCATGTAGCCGGTCACCGGAAACCCGTCGCGGGCGAGCGGGATGGCAGGCTCGATGGCCTGCGCCCAGGTGATGGTGCCGTACCTTGTCAGCGCCTCAGCCAGCCCGGCCACCGTCCCCGGCACGCCCACCGATTGATACCCGACGTCGTTCACCCATCCATCCAGCACGTACCCATACCGGTCCGCGGCCTGCCGGAGGAACAGGTGCTCCCACTGGTCCTCGCGGGCCAACGAGCCCGCCGTGGCATAGAACTCGAGCAGCGCATCACCACTCTTCGGGCCGTGCACGAGCATCACACCGCAGCCGCCGATCCCACACATCTGTGGATCCAGCACCCCCTGCACGAATGCGCAGGTGACCGCCGCGTCGACCGCATTGCCCCCACGCCTCATGACCTCGAGACCGATCTCGGCCGCGGCCGGCTGCGGGCAAACGATGATCGCCACGGGACCTAAAGATTAAGGCTGACCCGGCCACGAGGCTGGATCGTGACCGACGTTGGGCACGCTTCCGGTCCGCCAGTAGATCCCGCGGCGCCGCTGCATCAGCTCCTCGTCGACCAGCAAGCGGCGCAGCGTCGCGAAGTCGGGATGCCGGCGGCCGATGATCCGATTGACCTCCGACTCCGGATACCGCCGGCCCGGCTGAAATTCCTCCACGAGCCACCTCAAAACCGCGAGCCGCTTCTTGCGCTGCGCTGGGACGCCGAGCAAGCGACCACCGGCATCTACGAAGTTCGCGAGAACGCGTTCGTCGTCGGACGTTTCCTTAAGACCCACTCTCGATGAAGGTTAAGACGGCAGGCGAGTTGCAAGACACCCCGCCGCGCGACCCCGCGGGCACGCACAACTTGCGCGGTGGAGGCAACGGGGCGCAGGTGTTCAGATGGGTGTGCGGCTTGAACGCTGTCAACCTTCAGGCGACGGCCGGAGGCCTGCTCCGGTAGATCCCCACCCGGCAGCGCGCTACGCGCGGCGCCGACCTCCCCACTCGGTGGGGAGGCCAGGCAGCTCGATCGTGAACGTACTGCCAGCGCCGGGCTTCGTCTGCACCCGGATCGTGCCGCCGTGGCGCTCGACGACCCTGCGCGCGATCGCCAGTCCCAACCCGCTGCCCGAGTCGCTGCGCTGAAATCGATCGAAGAGGTTCTTCAGCCGCTCGTCGTCGATGCCCGGCCCGTGGTCGATCACGTCGATGGAAGGTCCACCGGCGCCGTTGCCTACGCGCAGGGTCACCGCCGCGCCGGCCGGTGTGAAGCGCACCGCGTTGTCGACCAGGTTCGCGACCGCCTCGCGCAGCAGATCCTTGTCGGCGCTGATCCGTGCGGGCGCGCGCACCTCGGTGACGAATTCCACGCCTGACGTGCCAGCCTGGGCCGCATAGGCATGCACGACATCTGCGGTGAGCTCCGCGAGGTCGACCAGCTCGCGGCGCAGCGGGACGTCTTCGTCGGCGTGAGCGAGGGCCCGGAGGCGGGCCAGCATCCTCTTCATACGCTCGGCTTCGGCGACGCTGTCGGCAATCGCGTCGTGCGTTGGGCCGCTACCGCGCTGCGCCCGGCGCAGGATCGACAGGTTGGTCATGATCGTGGCCAGCGGGGTCGCCACCTGGTGCGAGACGTCGGTCAGGAACCTGCGCTGGGCGGCGAGCACCGCCGCCAGCTGTTCGTTGGCCTTGCCCTGGGCCACGATGGCGAGGTTCATCCGGTAGATGAGAGGAAGCACGATCAGGGGCAGCGCTGCCGCCACCGGCGCCTCGACCGCCAACAGCGCCACGCTCACGGCGCTTGCCGCGAGCGATAAAGATGCGGTCCATGACGCCGCCGCCGCCTTCCCCAGCAATGCGAGGTATGGGCGCCCAGTGTGGATAGAGGCTGGCATGGTGGTCAGCGCGAGATTTACGACCACATAGGCGACCGCTGCCAGCGCGGCCCGCGCGTCCACGCCTGGATCGGTTTCACGTCCGACGTTCCCGATCAATGCCGCGATGGCGCTCGCCGCCAGCACGTTGCCCGCGTTGAAGGTGCTCTCCCACCAGGTCCGCCGCACCATGAGGTTGCCGGCCAGTACGCCGATGGCCGCCGTGGCTGGACCGATTGCGGGCGGCAGCAGGAGCGCTGCCAGTAGGCAGAAAAGCGCACCCACATTGACTTTTTGCTCGGGCGCGATCTTGATCGGGAACCGTTCGGCCAAAACGATCGCTGCCACGCACGCGGGGATGAGCACCCAGCGCCAGGGCTCGGGTGAGGCAAAGCCACCGCGCGCAGCCACCACTGCGAGGACCGCGCCCAGCACCGGCATGCCCAAGATCACCGCCCGAAGCGGTGCGCTTAAAGTTCCGAATCCACGCGCGGCGCGCGAGCTCAGGCGGTCGGCACGTCCAGGTGATTGATCACGACTGTCCCTCCCGTTCCGCTACCGGGGGATGAGATCTCGAAGCGGTTCTCCGAAGAAACAACATGCGCCGATGAAACCCCGGATGCGATCGTCACCTGAACCGTGATGAGCGTCCCGCCATGGCCGTCAGCCACCGCCGACGCCGAAGCGGGAAAGTGCGACGCCAGATGGCGCTCATACGGCGGCAGGTAGATGGCGTTGTTCACCGTCAGGATGTGGCCGCCCGGCGTGAGCACCTGAATCGGCGGGTCGTAAACGCACCACTCGCAGTTGGCAGAAGCGGTGGCCTCGCCCGCAACTAGAAGCGCGGCGGCCATCATCGCCGCCGGCACGATCCTGGTCAGCCTCATCTCAGTCCTCCGGGTTGAACCTGTAACCGATCCCTCGAACGGTGTGCACGAGCCGTGGCTCACCCCCAGCCTCCAGCTTCTGACGGATTCGTGAAACATGAACCTCGAGCGAGTTCGATTCCGGTCCCGCGTCCTGCGCCCACACGGCTTCCGCCAGCTGGGCATAGGTGACGAGCCGGCCTCGGTTCCGCATGAGCGCCGCCAGGATGCGGAATTCGATCCCGGTCAGCCCCAGCGCCCGCCCGCCACGTTCGGCGATACCCTCGCTCAAGTCCAAGGACACGTCCCCGACCACCAGCCGTGAACCGCCGTTGCCGCGATGGCGCCGGATCACGGCCTCCACTCGAGCCATCAGCTCCTCGAGGGCGAAGGGCTTACCGACATAATCGTCTGCGCCCAGCTTCAAGCCGGCGATGCGGTCGCTGACGGATGCTTTGGCGCTGATGCCGACCAGCGCGGCATCGGTTTCGGCGCGGAACGCCTGGAACAGCTCGGGCCCGTCGTTGTCGGGCAGCATCAAATCGAGGAGGACGACATCAGGATTCCATTGCCGCACGAGCTGCAGGCCGCGGTCGGCGGAATCGACGGAACGAACCGTGTAGCCCTCCTCGCCCAGGCCGGCCGAAACCGCCCGGGCGAGCCGGCGGTCATCCTCGACAAGGGCGACCTTCCATCGGATCGTCATCTGGGACGGCATTCTCCCATGGAACGTGCGTAACGGCCCCCCGTTAGCCGGCGTTCACTGGACCGTGGGGGCAACGTTCAAGCGCGTTGCCGTGGCGCTCGTGGGGGTGATCGTTGTGCTCGGCCCCATCGTGACCACGCTGTGGATCTCCACCCCGTCGGGAACCGACGTCCAGGCGCGGGTCCAGGACCTCACCCGGCATTACGACGTCGTGCTCCTCGGCCCTGGCGACATCCCGTCAACCCTGGCGAAAGCAGTCGTGGCAACGGAGGACGAACGGTTCTACACCCACCACGGGATCGACACGCTCGGCCTCGCGCGCGCCCTTATGTATGACGTGGCCTACCGCTGCCTTTGCCAGGGAGGCTCGACCATCACCGAGCAGCTGGTGAAAGACCTTTACCTCGACGGCTCGGACCGCGGCTACAACAAGCTGGTCGACGTCGCGGTCGCGCTGAAGGTCGAGCGCATCCTCACGAAGCAGGAAATCATGGCCGACTACCTGAGCGAGATCACGACCGGGTTGGGTCGCCGCGGGGTGAGCGCCGCGGCCTGTGCGTACTTCCAGGCCCCGCTTCAAGACCTCACCCTCGGCCAGTACGCGCTGCTGGCCGGTGTCACGCAGGCCCCGTCGGTGTACGACCCCACCGTAAATCCCGAGCTCGCCGAGCAGCGGCGCAGCCAGGTCCTGGCTCTGATGGTCTCCGAGTACTACATCACGCCGGCCGAGGCGCTGGCGGCGAATGCGGAGCCGGTCCTGGTGACTGGCGGACGGCCCGCCTGCTAGTCGGCCCAGGCGAGCGGCGAGGTAGCGTCGAATCCGCTGTTGGTCGTGATCTGGATCGGCTTGACCACCGGAGCTGTCACGGGCGGCGCCGGCGTCGGGCTCGGAAGCGTCCCGTTGTAAGGACCGCCCGGCGTTGGGGTCGGGACTGGAGTCGGGCTCGGTGGTGGGGGCGCATACCTCTCTTTGGGGAGGAACCACAGCTGGAACGGGCCGTTGGCCGAACCTGGAGCGAGGTACGCGATCCCTGACCCGTCCGGCGCCCACGCCGGCTGCGCGACCAGCTGGTCGGTGATGATCACGCTCCGAGGCCCGAGGCTCGAACCGTTCCAGCTGGCAAGCGTGAGCTGGGAGATCTGCTTCTCGTAGGTGCAGATCATCGCCACGAGCTTGCCATCCGGCGAAATCGAGGGTTCCATGCAATCTTCCGCTGGAGATGTGAGCGGGCGGCCCTCATTGCCGTACGGAGTCGGTCGAGTGGTGAGCCAGATTTGGCCGATGCGGTTGCCATCGGGGCCGTAGCTGTACTTCGTGTACATGATCCCACCGCTTGCGAGCGGGATCGGCCCGACGTCTCCACCCGTGTAGTCGTTGGAGTTGGTCCAGAGCCTGGCCTGGCGGATCGTGCCGCCGAAGGGCATCGCCCAGATCGAGAAAAGTGCGTCATAACCGAACTTGGGCTCGTCGTAGCTCATCCAGAGCGTGCCCCCGTCGGGGCTCAACCGTGGATAGAAGGACCAATGCATCAGGGTTGTGTCGTTGCTCCTTCCAGGAGCAGCGTTGTTCGTGACTTGCCGAAGGACCTGGCCGAAACGGCCGAGCACATAAACGTCCGAATAGAAATCGTTCCGCTTGACCGCAACGATGTTGCTGGCATCGGGATACAGCGACGGCTGCGTCCATCCAGCCTCGGGCGTGAGCTGATGGAAGCGGCCGACGCTCAGGCTGTAGATCGCGCCTGACTGCGCGAGGTAAAGGGTGCCGGGCAGCCGGAATGCTGTCGCCCGTGGCGAAGCTGCGGTCGGCTTCTCGGCCGGCGCCGCAACCTTCGAATGTCGCGCGCCCAGATACGTGTACGTGCCGAAGCTCGAGACCAGCACCAGGGCGCAAAGGCCCACGCCAAGAAAGAATCTCGCGATCACGGGAAGTACTGCCGCACCAGGGCGAGAATCGCCGACCAGTTGGGGCAGAGGCTGCCGTCGGGGCAACCGCCGTGGATCAGCGGGCTCGACATCGTCAGCGAGGTGATCGCGTCGGGGTTGTCGAAGCTGGCCGCGAGAGGAATCAGCGAGGCGACGCGATCAAGGCCGATGTTGGTCTTGATCTCACCGCCCAACGCAGCCGCGATGCTGGGCACATCGCCAGGCGACACCTGTTTCGCCTTCTGACGGATCGCAATCAGGACCTGCTGCTGCCGTTTCGACCGACCGATGTCGCTTTCGAGGTCGCCGTGGCGCGACCGAACGTACTGCATCGCGTGGATTCCATCGAGGTGCTGAGGTCCCGGGAGAACGGCGACGCGCGAGAAGCCGTACGGGTTCGAGCTGAAGATGTCCTGCGGATAGAGATCGTCGACGACCGGGTTGCTCGTGACGACGTCGACTCCACCGATCGCGTCAATCAGCTTGATGAGCCCGAGCAGGCCGATCCATATGTAGTCGTGGACGTGGACGCCGAAATCGTTCTGGACGGTTGCGATCGCCGCGCCCGCGCCGCCATACGAGTACGCGCCGTCGATCTTTCCGGTCCCGCCCGTCGAGAGCGGCACATAGAGGTCGCGCGGAATCGACAGCATGATCACCGAGTGTGTCGACGGGATGACCCGGACCAGAATCATCGACTGTGTGAGCACATGGTCCGCATAGAACTTGTCGTCGTCGTCTGATCCCAGCAGCAGCACGGTGAACGCATCCTTGGGCTGAGTCAAGGGGGTTGGCGACGGAGAGGTG